>Ga0160441_100019_pt1 | contig 282738 bp, 262 predicted proteins | sample HID1971K_E1MG_FD_108260 | JGI IMG/M metagenome (GOLD analysis project Ga0160441, IMG submission 108260) | Enriched millipede-associated microbial communities from UW Madison campus, WI, USA - HID1971K_E1 MG | ecosystem: Host-associated > Arthropoda: Insects > Digestive system > Unclassified ... | reverse complement strand
TGTAAGGGTAAACCCGTACTTGTTTTTTCACAGGTAAAGCTTTATCCGTTTAATTCAACTATAATTGTCAATATAAATCCAATTTACACTCCATTTTTTGTAAGGTAAAAAACGTATAAGACATTTTCTTTTAAGTTAATTTTGCTGCCTATTGGCCTTCATAATTACTGGGGCGTTATTAGGGCATTACTAGGGTGTTACTAGGGCCTTAGAAGGGCCAGTAGCCCTGGCAAAACCCTAGTAATACTTAATTAAGTATAAGTTAATGTTTAGATAAATATTAACCCAGGTAAAACTTTATCCCATGCCCGTATGTTGCTATCAATTAATGAATTGTTTGTTTGATTATTAAACTTAAAATTAGCAATATGGGAAAGATGCCTTATGGAATACTCGGTCCGGTAATCGGATCAATTGGAAATGTGACAGGCTATATGTTAAATGGCCAAAATGTATCACGGGTTAAAGATAGAAAGATAACTCATTTTACCAAAAATCAGCTTGCAAATCAGCAGCGCATGACAGTACTCAATGAATTTTTCGGTTTTATGGGGAGCTTTTTAAAAGCTGGATTTGGTTTGGCCGCTCAAGGCACGACTAAAAATTACCATAACCTGGCCACCTCCTATAACAAGAAAAATGCGTTAAAAGGGGAGTACCCAAATATTGAAATGGACTATGCGAAGGTATTGTTAAGCACCGGGGGGTTGCCTGAAGCTCAAAACCCGGCCGTTGAAGCTGTACAGGAAGGACTGAAATTTAGCTGGGATTTATCCGGGATAGATTTGCAAAGTGGACAGGACCAGATCATGATGCTTGCATATGGAACACTCTCTAAGCGAGTAGAAAGCATTTTATATGGTCCTAAAAGAAGTGAAGGAGAGGCTGTATTTGAACTTACTGCTAAAATGAAGCTGGAACCTTTAGAAACTTATATTTCTTTTATATCGCCAGACCGTTTGGAAGTTGCCAACTCTATTTATACAGGTAGGGTAGAGCCGTCATAGTTTGTCCTAAACTTTACCTTTTACAGACCAAATAGCGTTGATTTATTCTTTACTTTTGTATCGTGTATTTTTTACACTAAGTTCAATACGAAAATGAAGAAAAGTTTACTTGCTTTAACCCTTGGTGGTCTGGGAATTGGGATTACAGAATTTGTAATGATGGGCTTACTGCCCGATATCGCGAAAGACTTGGCGATAACCATTCCCCAGGCTGGTCACCTGATCTCTGCCTATGCATTGGGGGTGGTAATTGGTGCCCCGGTTTTAGTAGCAATTGCGGGAAGCTACCCTCCAAAAAAGATATTGATGGCGCTGATGTTAATGTTTGTGGCCTTTAACGCACTTTCTGCTTTTTCTCCTGACTATACCACGATGTTCATTGCACGTTTACTTGCGGGTTTACCGCATGGTGCGTTTTTCGGTGTGGGATCGGTAGTGGCGAGTAAGCTTGCCGAAAAAGGTAAAGAAGCACAGGCGGTATCACTGATGTTTGCCGGTTTAACCATTGCGAATGTAATTGGTGTGCCCTTAGGTACCTTCATCGGTCATAATTACTCCTGGAGATATACTTTCGTCATCATTGTTATTGTAGGATTGATCACACTTCTAAGTTTAAAATTATGGATGCCCGCAATTCCGGCAACCAAAGACAGGGACCTGAAAAAGGAACTTGGGTTCTTTAAACTCCCAGAGGCATGGTTAATTATCCTGATGATTGCCATCGGAACAGGTGGCTTGTTCTCCTGGTATAGCTACATTGCCCCTTTACTCACTGATGTAGCAGGCTTTTCGTCGGATTCTATCACCTATATCCTGGTTCTGGCCGGACTTGGTATGCTGGTAGGTAATTTTATCGGTGGTAAACTGGCGGATAAATTCTCTCCGGCAAAAGCTTCCGTTTCGTTGCTGATTGCTATGGCGGTTACATTGTTTATCGTACATTATATCTCTACCAATCAAACACTTTCGCTGGTGATGACTTTCATTACAGGTGCTGTTGCCTTTGCACTTGCCGCGCCCATTCAAATGCTAATGATTACTACTGCCAAAGGGTCTGAAATGCTTGCAGCTTCTGTGAGCCAGGCCAGTTTTAACATTGGTAATGCGTTGGGTGCATTCTTAGGAGGTTTGCCATTGGCAGCAGGTTACGACTATACCTCACCCGTTACCGTTGGAACTTTGATGGCTTTAACCGGCGCTTTATTTGCCTGGATCCTGATTTCGAGAACCAAAAGATTAGCATTGGCCAAATAAGGTTGTTCTTTTGGGAATCTTTACCTAATTTAGGTTCATCAACCAAATAAGCTAAACGATCATGATCCGTATAAACTATGCGGAGCAGATTGTTCTCATAACTATGCCTGATCTGAATATATCATCGGACGAAGAATTAATCCTGCTTTTAAAAGAAGAGCGGATTGATGCTTTTGAAGAGCTTTATAACAGGTATTGGGACAAGCTTTATGCCGCTGCATATAAACGGGTACGTTCAAGGGAAATATCAGAAGAGGTTGTCCAGGATTTCTTTACTTCACTTTGGTTAAACCGAAAAACAAATGAAATTAAATCTTCGTTCGCGGCCTACGTGTTTACTGCGGTAAGGTACCTCGTGCTGAACTATATCCAGAAAGAGATCGTTAGGAATACTTATAAAGGTAGTTTGTTAGTTGATAACGCTGACAACTCAACAGAGGAGACGTTAATCGCAAACGACTTGCTCTCTAATATCAACAAAGAAGTAGAATTGCTCCCGGTTAAATGCAAATCGGTTTTTGAACTGAGCCGAAAGGAATATAAAACCAATAAGGAAATTGCCTTGGAGCTGGGTATTTCTGAGAAAACTGTAGAAAATCAATTGACAAAAGCGTTAAGGCGGTTGAGGATCAGTTTAAATAGCCTCATGGCCTTATTGTAAAATATTTTTTCTCTTCACGTAGGGGCTAAGGTTAAGATAGCTCACTATACTATTATAACCACTTATAATAGACCTGCAATGAAGAAAGCTATTTCGCCCGACCTGATCCGTAAATACATCGCCGGAACCTGTACCCCTGAGGAAAAGGATGCAGTTCATAACTGGTACGCATCTTTTGAAAACGATAAAGATCCAATTATTGATTTAGAATTAAAACAACAGCTGGAATTAAGAATGCGGATGCTGGGGCAAATAAGGGCCAATATCCAATCTTCGCATAATAACCATAGGCAAAAAAGGAATAGGGTATTTATGTATGGTGGCATAGTTAGCCTCGCTGCTGCGCTCATTGTTATACTGGGGTTTTTACTTTATAATGTGGGTCTTATTGGTGAAAAACCTGGAAAATCAACACTTACTGCTGGCGTATCGAAAGATATTATTGTAGATAATCAAACGCAAACTATTCAAAAGCATACTTTATCTGATGGAAGTACCATTTGGTTAAGTCCGATGGCAAGGATTGAATATAAAAAGGATTTTGATGCGCATAAAAGGATAGTAAAGATGGTGGGAGATGCTTTTTTTGACATTACCAAAGATAAGGGCCGACCGTTTATCATTTACGGGGGCGGTGTAATTACTAAAGTATGGGGCACTAGTTTTAGCGTATCAACAGGTAAAGATGCCGGCGATACGGAAGTTGCCGTGCTTACGGGTAAAGTATCGGTAAAAGTTGAGGAGCCTGGGGGGAAAGAATTGATGCTATTGCCAAACCAAAAAGCGGTTTACTCTAAGGTTAGCCATCAGTTGAGTAAAAACAATACACCATCGGTATCAAAAATGAATATCTGGAAGAAAGAAGATTTTTCATTTGACAATGCTACCGTAAGCCACGTTGTTAAAGTCCTTAATGAAAAGTTTGAAGTGGATATTACTATTGCCGATGAGGCGCTGGACCAATATGTACTGAAAGCAGATTTTACCGGACAAAGTCTTCCGGAGATACTGTTCATCATGAGCAAAACCCTGAATATTACTTACAGTATTGATGATGAAAAAATCGTACTGCACCAGATAAAATAACTAAACCAAATTTAAACGAATGCCCATGAACAGAAAACCAGAATTTATTAGTTAAAGAGATTAGGGGCGCTTGTAACACCCCTAATCGTGAAAGAACTGTGATTAACACCTATATCTGACATAGGTGAACGGCTCTTTTTTGTCCCATTTTTTAACCAACGAAACAATCAAATTTATGAATTTTTATTTACTAACCTCCATTGACTGGCGTCGAATTATGAAGATCACACTGGGTCAGCTGATCATAGCTTTATTTCTCACCGGGATGTCCTATGCCGAGAATATAAAAGCACAGGCCATATTGAAAAAGGCCGTAAACTTAACGGTCGATAATTCCAGCCTTGGGAGTACACTGAGGCAGATTGAAAAGAATGTGAACGTGAAATTTGTTTACAGCAGAAACATTATTCAGTCGGACCAGGAAGTATCGCTCATCGCAAATGATGAAAAACTGGAAAGTATCCTTGTTAAGTTATTGAAGCCTTTGGGCATTGATTACGAAGTGATTAACGATAGGATTATCCTTAGCAAAGCGCCCATATCGCTTGAAGGGATTAAAGAGCCCACATCAGGTACTGGAGAAATGCAGGTAGTCATTACTGGAAGGATTACTACTGCCGACGGACAGCCTATGCCGGGTGTAAGCGTGAAGTTGAAGGGGGCTACAGGTGGTACCACCAGCGATAGCAACGGGAAATATACGATTAATGTGCCCTCTACTGCAGGTGTACTACAGTTTACCTATATAGGGTTTACAACGAAAGAGGTAATTATAAACGGCAGAAATGTAGTAAACGTGCAGTTGGATGAATTGTCTAAAGCGCTGTCGGAAGTTGTGGTTGTTGGCTATGGAACGATTAAAAGAACAGATCTGACAGGTGCCGTGGGAACTGTAAATTCCGATGATTTAAATAAAGCAACTTCAACAAACCTGGGGCAGGCCATCCAGGGGAGGATGAGCGGTGTACAGGTTACGCAGACTTCCGGACAACCTGGGGCCGGCGCCGATATTAAAGTACGTGGTGTGGGTTCTGTAAAATCAGGTAACAGTCCATTGATATTGGTGGATGGTTTTGTAGGTAGCACAAACGATCTGGATGCGGATGACGTAGAGTCGATCACGGTACTGAAAGATGCTTCTGCAGCGGCAATCTACGGGTCGAGAGCAGCGAATGGTGTACTTTTGGTAACGACCAAAAGAGGTAAAGCAGGCAAATCTAGTGTAGAGTTTAAATCCGAGTACGGTTGGCAGTCGCTCACAAAACAGCCAAATTACCTGAACGGCCCGGAATGGGCCGAGCATCAGAACGAGGCCAGGGTGTACAATGGTAAATCTCCATTTTGGGTGGGCGCACAGGCACCGGAAACGATAAAAGAGTGGACTGATTGGTCTGATTATGTGTTCAGTACCGCGCCTGTTCAGGATTATCATATTGGCGTTAGTGGTGGAACCGACAAGAGTAAATATGCGATAGGATTGGGCTATATCAATCAGAAGGGTACCATTATCGGTACAGACTTTAAAAGGGCCAATGTGCGTATCAATTTTCAGCAGGAGCTGAGCAAGTCGATAAGGGCGGGGGTAAACCTGAGTTATATCCGTTCGGGTTATGCAACAACGATCACTGCATTTTCATCATCACAGCCTGCGGCACTAAATGGGATTACTGCTGCACCACCTACTATTCCGGCCTATAATCCGGATGGTTTCCCTGGTGCACCCAGACCAGGCTTCCCAGGTGAAGCTTTTATTACCAATACGACCTGGAAAACACCGTCTATTGCAAATGATATGCTGGACAATAATTCGCGTACCAACAGGACCTTCGGGAACCTGTTTGCGGAAGCAGATATTATGGATGGTTTAAAATATAAGCTTGCGGTTAATGGCTCTGTGTCTAATGATTTCAACGAGGAATGGACCGGTAAATGGGCAATTTATTCACCTACGGACCTGGATCATATTACCCCGCTGGCACAGGGGGCAACGGCAAGTCTGCGTAACCTTTCGAGGGAAACGTATGTTTGGGAAATTCAGAATTTGCTGACTTATGAGAAGGTTTTCGGCAAGCACAGTGTAAATGCTTTGTTGGGTTTTTCTGCTGAAAAAGGTGAAGGTTATCAGTTTGACGCAACAAAAACAGACTTTCCTAACGAAGATTTGCGTGCACTCGATGCAGGGAATACACTGGGTGCCATAAACGGTGGCTTTGTTAGCCCATATTCCCTGATATCGCAATTTGCAAGGGTAAATTACTCCTACAACAGCAGGTACCTTTTTCAGGCCAATGTTCGCCGTGACGGATCTTCTGTGTTTGCTCCGGGAAGACAGTATGGGGTGTATCCTTCCTTCTCCGCTGGGTGGCGTGTTTCGGAAGAGGGATTTATGAAGAACATAAAAGCCATCAGTAATTTAAAAATCCGTGGTAGCTGGGGGCAATTAGGAAATGCGAATATTCCGGCATATTCCTGGATCAGCATGATCGATGTACGTGGAGGAGCCGTTTTTGGAAATCCTCAAAGCCGTCAGCCCGCCTATTATACTACACAGATGGCCAATGAAAAGGTGAAATGGGAAACGACAACTACGACCGATCTGGGCATAGAGATCGGTTTGTTTAACGACCGGTTGACACTTGAAGCAGATATTTACAACAAGAGAACAACGGATATGCTGCTGGATGCCACCATTCCTTTTACAGCAGGGTTTACCTCCGGCCCGGTAGTAAATATTGGTGAGGTCCAAAACAAAGGCTGGGAGTTTATGGTAAAATATCAGGATAAGGCAGGTGATTTTACTTATAGCGGTGCATTTAATTTATCCCATAATCAAAATAAGCTTGTTGATCTTGGTGGGGTAAAACCCCTGGTAAATGGTCCCCTGAAATCTGACGTAGGTTTGCCATTATATTCTTATTGGGGATATGAAACCGAAGGAATCTGGAAAACAGTTGCGGAGGTAAATGCCAATGCACATGTTACCGGTGACCGCCCAGGTATGGTAAGGTTTAAAGACCGTACCGGTGATGGTTTAATTACTGATGCTGATAAAACTGTAATTGGAAGCTATATGCCCAAATATGTATATGGGTTTAACTTTGAATTTGGCTGGAAAGGAATAGATCTGTCTGTGCTGTTCCAGGGAGAAAAGGATAAGGATATGCTTGTTGAATCTGTGTTTGGTGGAAATGGTGAAGGTGAAAACAACAACATAGACAGGCATTACTGGGGCAACCGGGCCCGGCTTGACGCCTCAGGTAATGTAATTAGTGGTACAACGCCTGCTGCCGGTGCGGTAAAAGGCGATATGATTTGGAGTAGTTTCCTGGTGCAGGATGCTTCATATCTTAGGGTTAAAAATTTGCAGTTAGGTTATACTTTTCCTAAAAAGCTGACCACACCCCTGAATATACAATCGTTACGGCTATATGTAAATGCCACCAATTTAATTACCTGGACAGACTTTATAGGTTATGATCCGGAGATGAAGCCTTCAGAGCCCTCAGGTATAGAAGTGTATTCGCGTGGTGGTGTGGATGCTTATCCGGTAGCTAAATCTATCACTATTGGTGTCCGTTTGGTTTTCTAATGATTAACAATTAAAGACATGAAGAATTTAAAATATATAGCCATTCTCCTTTTAACCTTAAGTACCCAGTTGGGATGTAAAAAGGGTTTTCTGGATTCTTATCCAAAGAATAGTCTTTCGGCAAGTACCTTTTATAAAACAGAGGCCGATTTTACAAATGCAGTAAATGGAATTTATGATGCCTTGCAGGCTGATAGGGAACTTAGTTTTTTCCCGATGACAGATATTGCAACTGCATATGCGGGTTTTGGAGAGAATCGTTTTGGACAATACGACAATGGGATTTTTGGGGTAAATTCAGGTTGGATAATGGCACAGACCTTTTGGTCGGCCTGGTATAAGGTGGTTTTCAGGGCAAATGTGGTATTAGACAGGATAGACGGATCTGGCGTAACCATGACTGCTAAGGCGCACGACCGGTTAAAAGGCGAGGCCTTGTTCTTAAGGTCATTAGCTTACTTTTACCTCACCTATTTGTATGGGGATGTTCCGTTGGTACTTAAAGAGCAAAAGTATGAGGAATTACTTGTTCCCAGGAATGGTCGTGCGGAGATCGTGGCTCGACTGATTACCGACTTAAAAGCTGCAGAAGTACTTTTGCCATCCGTAACGGAATACCGCAGCACTAAACCTCTACTTGGCCGGGCCAGCAGGGGCGCCGCAAAATCGTTGCTCGGAAAGGTATATGTGTATGAAAAAAGATGGCCGGAAGCAGAAGCTAAACTGAACGAGGTAATTAATGTAGATAAGGATTACGACCTGGAGCCTAAATTTTTAGATCTTTTCTGGCCACCAACAGAAAATGGTAAGGAGTCAATTTTTGAAATCCAATACCTGGGTGGCGTTAAAGAAGGAAATTCATATGTGCGTTTTGCAGCGCCAAATACACTTTCACAAATCTCAACTGCCGGATTTGGCTATGTGACACCAACCGAGACCTATACTGATTTATTTGAAACGACAACAGGTTTTCCGGTGAAGAGTACATTTGTGAGCAGGGTAGCTGCCGGAAGTGCTTATCGTTATAGCTTTACCTATCAGTCTGCTGATCCAGCATTTAATCCCGCGCAGCCCTATGCTGGCCGCGATCCGCGTTTGGCCTGGACAGTATGGTATGAGAATACGCCTTATATCGCCGAATTTCAATCGCGTGCCGGGCAAACAGGTGTAAAGTATCAGCAGGAATATGCCAATGAAAACGGACACAATACCGTTAAATACATTATTGGTAAACTCGACCTAACGGCTGGCGATAGTCCGGGGAACATGATCCTGATCAGGTATGCCGATGTATTGTTGTTATATGCCGAGTCCCTGATAGAGCTGGACAGGAATGCCGATGCGGCAGTTTATATCAATAAAGTACGCCAGCGACCAAGTGTAATGATGCCAACCCTGCAAACATTGCAAACTGTAAGAGGAGAAAATATCATTGCTGATAAAACGAAGCTCCGTAATTTTTTACGCGAGGAAAGGTACCGTGAACTTGCTTTTGAGTGGGGACATGTTTATATGGACCAGATCAGATGGGACATTTTCGCTGATGAAATCGTTAAATACTGGACGGCCAATAAATTTGGTGGCACAAATCCTGCATTGGGAAGCTTTGATAAACGTCACTATTTATGGCCTATTCCGGCGGAGGAACGAAACAGAAATACTAAGCTTAGTCAGAACGACGGTTATAACTAAGAGGCAAGAGGCTGTGTAAAAAGCAGTCTCTTTTACTTTATAAATACATATTTGCCATGGGTATTTTGTAATTTTAATCGGTATAAATTTATTGTTCCATGGAAACGGATTATCTATCAAGCGTAAGAAAGCAATTTGAGTATTATAAAGTATTGGGTGAAAGGACCATTGCCCAGGTTCCTGAGGACCAACTATTCTGGCAGTACAACGAAGATAGCAACAGCATTGCTACTATTGTGAAGCACTTGTCTGGAAATATGGTATCCAGGTGGACAGATTTCCTGACTTCGGACGGGGAAAAAGCAACGAGAAACAGGGAGGCTGAATTTGACAATGAAGTGCTTACCAGAGCAGATATAATGAAATTGTGGAACGATGGCTGGAAAGTATTTCTGGATACGATTTATGCATTGAAGGAAGATGATCTGACCAAGGAGATTTATATCCGCAATATGGGGCATACGGTTACTGAGGCCATCAACAGACAGCTTGCGCATTATCCTTACCATGTAGGACAAATGGTTTTCATCGGCAAAATGATCTGTGGTGATAAATGGGAATCTTTATCCATTCCGAGAGGAAAGTCTGATGCTTATAATGCGGATAAGTTTTCAAAGCCAAAGCATAAGGAGCATTTTACCAAGGAGTTTATCAAAAAAAAGTAAAGTAAATTGTTAGATTTGACGATAACTAACTATCATTCACTTATGAATAAAATTAACGTTTCTTTACTACTTGTTTTTCTTTTTATAGGCAATCTACATGCGCAAGATATCAATACGGCGAAATTAGATAGCTTTTTTAATGCACTGGATGTCAATAACAAAGGGATGGGGAGTTTTGCCGTTGCGAAAGACGGTAAAGTTGTTTATCAGAAAAGTATTGGTTACAGCGTAATTGAAGGTGAGAAAAAGATTGCAGCTACGCCTGAAACCAGGTACCGCGTAGGTTCCATTAGTAAGGCTTTTACGGCTACATTGATTTATCAGCTGATTGATCAGGGAAAACTGACGCTAGATACAAAGCTGGCACAGTACTTTCCGGAAGTGCCGAATGCGAAGCTGATCACAATAGGAAATTTACTGGCGCACAACAGTGGTTTGGGCGATTATGTGAATGCTTCGGGTGATCCGATTTGGATCACAAAGCCGAGAACTAGAGAATTGTTGCTGGATTCAATCCGTGCAGGCAAACCACTTTTTGTACCTGGTGCAGAAAAGCGCTATAGCAATTCAGGTTATTTATTATTGACCTATATCGTTGAAAAGCTTTATAAAAAGCCTTATGCCAGGGTTGTTGAAGAACGTATATTTAAAAAAGCCGGCTTGAAAAATACCACTTCTGGTCTGGTCAATAAAACCGGTTTGCATGAAGCTATACCTTACCGTTTAACATCATCCTGGTCGGAGATTAATGATATATATTTTACCAATGTAATTGGGGTAGGAGATATACTGTCGACACCGGCTGATCTGCTGAAATTTATGCTGGCTTTAGAGGGAGGGAAGCTGATCAGTGCTAAAAGCCTGCAACAGATGAAAACTTCCGGTCCGGAAGATTTTCTGGCGATGGGCCTTATGCGTATTCCATTTGCATCAATGGTTGGTTACGGCCATGCCGGCGATACCTATGGTACACATTGTGTAATCGAAGATTTTGAAAAGGAGGGACTTACCGTAGCGATATGTATGAACGGAGTGAGTTATACCACAAATGATATTAACATTGGCATGTTGCATATCCTTTCTAACAAACCTTATCAGATTCCTTCATTCAAATCATTGAAGCTAACCACGGCACAACTGGATGGCTATCTAGGAGTTTATAACAGCTTACAGCTTCCGTTCAAATTCATTATTACAAGAGATGGAACAGTATTGATGGCAGAGGCGGCCGGACAGGGTGCAGCAGTGCCTATGGATGCTTTTGAACAAAACAAGTTTAAGTTTGAACCTGCGGGTGTTGTAATGGAATTTAATCCTGCGAATAAGGAGCTCGTACTGAAACAAGGGGGAAAGACATACCTCTTTACCAGGGAGAAGTGAGGCACCTGAAAATTAACGGGGTTTTTACGGTTATCCCAGTGTCAAATTACTTTTCTTTTAGGTTCGGATAAAGGGTATTGAGGAAGGTTATGGTTAGATTTACTAGAAATCAAAATCAGTATAATAATGACCATAATTGTAGCGACAGATTTTTCGGAAGTAGCAGAAAATGCAGTAGAGTATGCTGCTGCTATAGCCAGGCACAGCAATGCAAAGCTTATTCTTTATAATTCTTTTGTGATCCCTATGCATGCCGCTAATACACTGTTACCGGGTTCAAGTTTTCAAAAGTTATTAAATGAAAACGAGATCAGGTTGATTGAACGTTCTTTATCCCTTTCTATAACCTACGATATTGAGGTGGGGCATGAATCAGCTTTTTCCTTTGTGGAAGATGAGCTTAAGTGCCTGATTGATAAATACGATGCGGCACTTGTAGTACTTGGGATGCATACAAAGACACTTGAACAGGATCTTTGGGGCAATACCACCACCACGGCTATTAAGAAATTAAAATTCCCGGTACTGGCGGTACCGTTAGGTGCCAAATTTGAGGGGATTAAGAAAGTGCTGTTTGCATGTGATGTACTGAGTGGGGTTTCGGAAAAAGTACTGGTAAATGTAAAGGAACTGGCTTTGAGTTTAAGTGCTGAGGTTGAAGTTTTTAATGTAAACAGGGCGCTTGAAGAGTTGAAAAATGAAGGTGCCGACCTGGCGGCTACCAATGCTATTGATGATGGCCTGGAAGGTATTACTTATTATTACAAGAATGTCAAATCAAATGCTGTAATTAAAGAGATAGAAAAGGAAATAGAACTTTTTGGTGCTGATATGCTGGTGATGGTCCCTAAAAAGTATGGTTTCTGGGCTTCACTTGTTCATACCAGTAAGACCAGGATTATGGCTTCAGGTTTGAGCATTCCATTGCTGTCTATTCCTATATAAAATTATTTAAATTTTGCGTTTATGAGAGATCTAACAAAGAAAGGATTATTAGTTTTGGCTATATTATGGCCTATAATGACCGAGGCGCAAATTACGCAAACACAAAAGAAAATAATGACTTATCCCGAAACGAAACGCTCCGATATTAAAGATGTTTATTTTGGAACTGAAGTAGCAGATCCTTATCGCTGGCTGGAAGATGACCGGTCTGAAGAAACTAAAAAATGGGTTATTGCGCAAAATGCCGTAACGCAGCAATATATGTCGCAAATCCCTTATCGTAATGCGATTAAGGAACGTTTAACACATTTAATGAATTATGAGAAGTATTCGCAACCATTTAAAGAAGGTGCTTATACTTATTTCTATAAAAATACCGGATTACAGAACCAAAGTGTGCTTTACCGTCAGCAGGATGGTGGAGAGGCTGAAATATTCCTTGATCCGAATACTTTTTCAAAAGATGCAACAACTTCATTGTCGGGTATTGATTTCACTAAAGATGGTAGCCTATGCGCTTATCAACTGTCTGCAGGTGGCTCTGACTGGACAAGTGTAGTGGTGATGAAGACCGAAGATAAGACTATAGTTGGTGATACGCTTACCGATGTAAAGTTCTCCGGGATTTCATGGCAAGGGAACGAGGGCTTCTATTATTCAAGTTACGATAAGCCTGTTGCCGGTAGTCAGCTGTCTGGTTTAACCCAATACCATAAACTATATTTTCACAAGCTTGGTACCGCCCAGAAAGAGGATGTACTGATATTTGGTGGTGAAAAAACACCAAGAAGGTATGTTGGTGCAGGTTTAACCGAGGATGAAAGATACCTGATCATTTCTGCAGCAAATACGACCTCTGGTAATGAACTTTATATCAAGGATCTTAAGACACCTGGTTCAGCGATTATTACAGTAGTGGATAATTTTGACCAGAACCATTCGATCATCGACAATGAAGGTAGTAAGTTGTATATTTTTACCAATTTAAATGCGCCAAACGGACGTGTCGTTACGGTTGATGCCGCTGATCCGAAACCAGCGAACTGGAAAGAGCTGATTAAAGAAACCAGTAACGTTTTAACCCCATCTGTTGGTGGAGGTAAACTGTTTGCCAACTATATTGTGGATGCGGTGAGCAAAGTTATCCAGTATGATAGGGATGGCAAAAAGGAGCACGAAATAGAACTTCCAGGATTGGGTACTGCCATAGGCTTTAGTGGTAAGAAAGGAGAAAAGGAACTGTTCTATACTTTTACGTCTTATGTTTATCCGACTACTATCTTTAAGTATGATGTAAACTCGGGAGGATCTTTACTGTATAAAAAATCAGGAGTTGATTTTGATCCGCTGGTGTACGAGTCTAAGCAGTTTTTCTATACTTCTAAGGATGGCACAAAGGTGCCGGTCATCATTACTTACAAAAAAGGTATTGCATTGGATGGTAAGAACCCTACTGTTTTATATGGCTACGGAGGCTTTAATATTAGTCTGACACCAGCATTCAGTACTTCGGTTGTGACTTTGTTGGAGCAGGGCGGGATCTATGCTGTTGCCAATTTAAGAGGTGGAGGCGAGTATGGTGAGAACTGGCACCTTATGGGCACAAAGCTGCAAAAGCAAAATGTGTTTGATGATTTTATCGCTGCTGCAGAGTTTCTGATTTCAGAGAAATATACTTCCAATGATTACCTGGCCATCATGGGCGGATCAAATGGTGGCTTACTGGTCGGTGCTGTAATGACACAGCGTCCGGAATTGTTTAAAGTTGCGTTCCCGGCAGTAGGGGTATTAGACATGTTAAGGTATCATAAGTTTACTTCTGGCGCAGGCTGGGCTTATGATTACGGAACTTCCGAGGATTCGAAAGAGATGTTTGATTATTTATACAAATATTCGCCTGTACATGCTTTAAGAGCTGGTGTGAAATACCCTGCTACATTGGTCACAACTGCAGATCATGATGACAGGGTGGTGCCTGCACATTCTTTTAAGTTTGCTGCGACATTGCAAAAAGATCAGGGGGGAATTGCTCCGGTATTGATCAGTATACAGACCAATGCAGGACATGGTGCCGGAAAACCAACAGATAAAGCTATTGAAGAAATTGCCGATAAATGGGCGTTTATGTTTTACAACATGGGGGTTGAATATAAATCTATTAAGTAGAAAATGGGATTTTGATCACGGAGAAATATAGATACTAGTAAAGTACCAATGCTTTGATTTTGCTAGAAAGTTTCATCATGAGGAAAATTAGGTTTATCAACATTATATTCCGTTTGATGTAATATATTTTGTCTGTACAGGTGGTATTTATAATTTGACTCACTAAATAATTATTGTACACATTCTGGATAAATTAAGGACATTTTTTTGTTAAATCCCAAATCACATAAATTTCACTTGCATAAAAAATAATTTTGTACGTAAAAAAGTATCATGTTAATGGTTTAACCAAGAGAAACACAGTAATAGGTCATACAATTTGGCTGATGCTTCTGTCCTAAGCTAGAAGATTTACAAACTGTCTAACAGATTGTAATTAATATGCTTTTTTTATAATGAATAAAAGGAATTTAGACTATTTTAAGGCAACACTGTTTACTGAAGTTATCAACGATGCAAGACATAATAACGATTTAAACGATTTATTGCAACGTACAAAATGGGTTATACAGTATAGTGGAGAATTGAATAGTGAAACGGTACTAATACTATTTATAAAAATATGTTCCAGTATTGATAGATTAAAGCACTTGATTTTACTTTCTGAAGAGCTAAACAAAAATAATGTAGGTGAATGGGGGGTAGACTATCAGAGTTGTATTAAAGAGTTTAAATCGAGGATAACTTCTGCAAGGAAATTTATATTGAAGTATAAACCAATGATTTACATCGAGGTAAGAAAATGGCCGGATATTTATTTTTGCTCAACTAATCCGGAGTTCGAAAAGTATTTGAAATCCTGGTGTCAGACTGTATCTTCTAATTCTTAACAATACAACCACATTTCGATAAAACTCATGGCCTCTATAGTTTGATTTTATGAGAGATCAAAACTTCAACCATTGATTTGTCACTTGAATAAATGTTTTCATCGTTAGAATTGTCCTTTTTGTCAAATATCTTTTCTACAGAAATTTGATTTAATAAATTGGCATGTAATTACATAAGGTCGGATTTTTTTCTGTTAGTGTTAATCTTTATTGCACACAACTAATATTTGCAATATCCTTTAACTTGTAATACATGATTAATTTTTACTCTGATGAACCCAAGAAATCTATTTAAAAAAGTTCGTGCCTATACGCTTACTGAGATATTGGTGGTATTGGTGATTATCGGCATTTTGGTGCTGCTGGCCCTCCCTAATTTACTTCCCCTGATTACCAAAGCAAAAAGTACGGAGGCAAAGGTACAGCTGGAGCATCTCTCCACCCTGCAGCAAAGTTTCTTTTACGAGAAATCGAAGTATAGCCCTGATCTCACTGAAATAGGTTTTATACAAGAGAAGCTGACTACCGATGGAAAAGATGGCCGGGCCAATTATAAAATTGAGGTAGTAAACGCAACCAACAGCGCTTTCCTTGGACGAGCTACAGCGGTAACCGATTTCGATGGTGACGGTGTTTTTAACGTTTGGGAGATCGATCAGGATAAAAACCTGAAAGAAGTAGTAGCAGATTAATGTTCTTATTACAAGTTGTGATGATGATCTGCCTGGCTTTTATCTGCTATCAGGACCTGGAGTACCGTGCGGTATACTGGTGGTGTTTCCCTGTGCTTGCGGTACTGATGTTTACACTAAAATATAAGTTGTCGGGATTAGAAACAACACTAAACCATGCCGGTTATGGGATTACATTTTTTGCATTTCAATTGTCTATCCTTTGGGCTTATTTCTCTATTAAAAACAAAGAATTCGTCAATTTGACTAATGATTACCTGGGCTGGGGAGATATATTATTTCTGATTGCGATAGCTTTTTACTTATCGCCGGGAAACTATATCGTGTTCTATGTAGCCAGTTTGATTGTAGTATTATTATACACGCTTATTGTGATGTGGTTAAGTAATAAAGATCGTAATCCACATATTCCGCTGGCAGGTTTACAGGCCGCCATACTCGCCATATTAATGCTGATTGATTATACAGTTCCAAAATTTATGTTATATGATGACAGTTGGCTTTTCTTTTGATCCTGCCTTTATCCATGCCATCAGTAAAGAACAGGCGTGGCACTACCGCATTTTGCCGAAAGACAATAGTGCGGCCGGACTGGTACTATTGTGTGATGAGAATGCGGACCTTGGCCAGTTAAGCGATGAGCTGGAAATTGTACTGGGCAAAAATATCAGTCTGGAGCAGCAACCGCTATCCACCATCAGCATGTTGTTAAACAAGCATTACTTAAAAGAGAACGGGCAGCACCAGTTTCAGAAAATGTCGCTGGCGATTGAGGGTGACGGCTTTTTGAACGACCTGATCCGTGAAGCCAGGAGCCTAAAAAGCAGTGATATCCATATCGAGATCTATGAAGAGAAATGCAGGGTCAGGATCCGTATTGATGGGATGATGGTAGAACGCTATCTACTTAAAAAAACGGAGTACCCGGCGCTGATCAATAAGATTAAGATCATGGCCAACCTGGATATTGCGGAAAAACGCTTGCCACAGGACGGACGGATTAATTTTAAAGAAGGCGAAGAAGCTTTTGATATCAGGGTATCGGTATTGCCAACGCTGCATGGCGAGAAGGTTGTTTTGCGTTTATTGAACAACAATGCGGCGAATATAGATCTGAACCATGTTGGCTTCTCTGATTTTGACCTGGCGAACTATCTGCAGGGTGTGAAAAGGCCTAATGGGATTATCCTGATTAGTGGACCTACCGGATCAGGTAAAACCACTACGCTTTATGCTACCCTTAAATACCTGAATAAGGAAACCCGAAATATTTTAACCATAGAAGATCCTATTGAATATACACTGCAAGGTATTAACCAGGTACAGCTAAAGGAAAGTATAGGCCTCACTTTTGCCGCCGCACTGCGAACCTTTTTAAGACAAGATCCAGATGTAATTATGGTGGGGGAGATTAGGGACCCGGAGACGGCCAATATGGCCATACGTGCAGCACTTACCGGTCACCTGGTACTTTCTACCGTACATACCAACTCGGCATGGGGTACCGTATCCCGTTTAATGGATATGGGCATTCCACCGTTTTTAGTCGCTAATACCCTGAACACCTCTGTTGCGCAACGTCTGGTGCGTTTACTGTGTAAACATTGTAAGGTGCCAGAAGCTTTTGACCCGATTGCCTATCCTAAACAATTTAAACCCTTTTCGGAAGTAAAAGAACACTATTTAGCTAAAGGGTGTGAGCATTGTTATTATACAGGTTATAGTGGGCGTAAAGCAGTATACGAAGTGATCCCGCTGGATCAGGAGCTGACTTACGAAATCAAACAGGGCAATATGCATATCAATCCCTTACTGACCGAAAGGGGCATTAAAACACTGGGCGAAAATGCATTCGTACTTTTTGCGTCCGGAGATACAACTATAGAAGAAATTTATCCATTATTATTTACCAATTAATGAACGCTCAAACCATCAGCTATAAGGGGATTTTGCAAGGTATGATCTGTACCTGGCTATTGTTTTTTCAATTTAATGTAGCCCTTGCACAGTCGCCACCTGCTGCGGATCGGGTCAGGCTTGTTGAAGAGCGGCTGAAGAACCTGTCGGTTACTGTGCCGGGGCTGAACCAGAAGGTGCAGATGAATGTGTCCAACGTTTCGGTACAGGAATTTTTGCGGGCCCTTGCTCAAGCCAATAACCTGAATATCAACATTGATCCGAACCTTAACTTTAAGGTGTATAATAATTTTACCAACGAAACCGCACTGAATGTACTGGTCTTTCTGACGAAAGAATATGGGCTGGATATCAATCTGGTGGGTTCTATTATGTCTGTAACCAAGGTGCCAGATTACAGGCCTGTTGTTCCTTTAAAGGAAATCAATGTGCGTTATAACCAGGGCAATCATACGCTCAGCATTGAGCTGAATAATGATACCTTGTCAAAGGTGGCACGAAAGATTACACAGCTCTCGCAAAAAAATGTAGTGGTGCCCAATGCGCTGCTCGGTAAAAAAGTCACTGCTTTTCTATCCGATGCCCCCTTTGAAACAGCTTTAGAGAAAATTGCTTATGCCAACGATTTGAAGCTGGTGAAAACGAGCGACAATGTGTACCTGTTTGAGGCTTTGGGGGACGGTGAGGAACTCTATATCAATAGTGAAAAGAATACGGCCATCCGAAGAAACCTTAAGCCTTTAAATGCTGCTGGTGGAGGATCGAGCGCAGGGCTCAGGTTATCAAACCGGATTGTACAGGGTAAAAAATTATTGAGCGTGGATGCGTTGAATGTGCCCATTATGGATGTGGTAAAAAATGCTTCGCAGGAAATTAATGTCAGCTATTTTTTATATTCGGATATCAAGGGGAACATCACCTCAAGAGTAAATGACATTAGTTTCGATAATTTGCTGGCTTCCATTTTTCAGGGCACAGAATATACCTATCGGGTAGAGGACGGGGTTTATCTGATCGGGGACAGGAGGAACGAAGGGCTGCGCTCACATAAATTATTGCACCTGCAGAACCGTTCGATAGATACCATACAGAATATGATCCCGAACGAATGGCGTAAAGGTGTTGAGATCAAAGAGTTCAGGGAGCAAAATACCATTCTTTTGTCGGGATCGGCACCACAGATCGCCGAAATTGAGGCTTATGTGAAGCAACTGGACAAATTGGTACCTATGGTTTTGATAGAAGTGACACTGATCGATATCCGCAAAGGCAAGAGCATTAAAACCGGTATTTCTGCCGGGGTATCCGACAGTGTGAAAACTGGGGGTACGGTTTTCCCGGGGTTAAACTATACTTTTGGTTCGGGTGCTATTAACGACTTGCTAAGCAGGCTGGGGCGCAACAATTCCATAAACATCGGTAGGGTAACGCCTAATTTTTATGTGAAGTTGAGTGCCTTGGAAAACAACAATAATGTGGAGATCAGGTCCGTGCCTAAGCTTTCCACTTTAAACGGGCATACTGCTAATTTAAGTATTGGTAGTAAAAGGTATTACAGCACCAGAACGCAAAATGTAATTCCATCTTTAACCGCACAAACTGTGGTAACAGAACAGTTTACTGCCGTCGACGCGAACCTGGAGATCAAGATCAGGCCAGTGGTTTCCGGCGATAGCCAGGTCACCTTAAATATCAAAGTCGACATTTCTGATTTTATCGGCGATCCGCCAGAAAATGCGCCACCGCCTACTTCAACCAGCAAGTTTGAATCGATCATCAGGGCTAAAAATGAAGACATGATTATATTGGGTGGACTTGAACGTACCGAAAGCAGTGAGAGTGGCGCCGGGGTTCCGGTATTGTCCAGGATCCCGATTTTAAAATGGTTGTTCAGCAGCAAAAGCAAATCGAACAGCAAAGTGGTTACCATCGTATTTATTAAGCCAACAATCATTTATTAGTATGGTTTCGCTATTGGGTTTACATGAGGGGTTAAATAACTGCGCAGGTGCAGAGGTGCATTTGAAGCAGGACGGTACCTATGATGTAAGGCTCGTGAAATTGACTTTAAATAAAAAGCTGATCAGTATAGCCGGGAAGAAGCGTTATGCTGGTTCATCCGCTAAAATCACTGATTTGGTACTGGACGGGCCTGTTGCCGTAACACTGACGGGCAAAGGTGTGCTGATTAAAAAGAAAAACAAACTAGAGGAGGCTTCGGCAAAAACATTGCAACATCTTTTTCCGGCATTGAAGCTGGAGGAATTCTATGTACAGCATTTTCCGGCTGGGGCACATTCATTCGTTGCTATAGTACGGAGGGAGGTTGCCGATGCAATAATGTCTGTTTTTAAAAAGCAGGGAGCAGAAGTCTTGATGCTCAGTTTAGGGCCTTTTGTGGTAGACCAGGTAATTCCACAGTTAAACGCTTATGGAGGGCAGCTGAAATTTGACGGGCATGAGCTAATGATGAATGACGCCAGGGAATGGGTTGATTATAGCTATAGTCCAGGAACGGATGACGGCTTTCCTTTAAAGATTGATATAGAAACCATACCCGGGGAATATTTATTGGCCTATGCAATGGCTTTTCAGCTCATTTTGCATGATAAGCTGGATCTGATTGAAGTAGCTTCGGAGGAGATTAAACAAAGGCTTTCGGCACTTTCTGCCGGCTTGAAATTTAAGCGTTATGGCATGGCGATGGTCTTTTTCTTTTTCATATTGCTGATGATTAACTTTTTGGTACTGAGCGCTTACAATTCCGGTAATGAGGAACTGATGAGCAAGGCAGGTAAGCAGTCATATATTTTTGAGAACCGGGCTAAGCTGGAGAAAGATATGAAGGAGAAAGAACTGCTGGTGAAACAACTGGGGTGGAACAAGGGGTACAAGTATGCCTTTTTATGCGACCAGATCGGCGCAAGTTTGCCCAAAGATGTTATCCTGGACGAATTGCAGATAAACCCCTTAAAGGGCAACGGAATTGGTTTGATAAAGAATACCCCGATGGAATTGGGGAGCATGAAAATTAAAGGACATACGGGCAGCGTATATGCTATTAATGAATGGATTTACAAATTGAAGCAAAAGAACTGGGTTAAAGATGTACAACTGGAGAAATTTACCGCCGACGATCAGCGCGAAGTTCAGGTGTTTACGATACTGTTAAAATATTAGGTTATGCTGAACAATCTGGATCCCATAAAGAAAAACAAGTTGTTGCTCCCCGCTTTTGTAGCGGGGCTGTTGCTTTGCTGGTTCCTGGCTTTTAGCAAAACTTTTGATGCGGTTAAGCTGAACCAGAAGTTAAGGGGGGACGCTGAAAAGGAGAGTGATATTTCATTTAACCCTACGCATGTGCAAGAAAAATTAGCTGCCTTGAACCTGCTTTTGAAAAGTTACAAGGTTAGTGATGATTGGAACGATCAGTTGTGGATGCAGTCGTCGGCTATTGCCGCAAGGCAGAACGTGGGCGTTGATTTTACGCTTGACAAACCAACAGAGGATGTAGATACTGCTACGGTAGGGAAATCACAAAAGGCACAATCGTTATATTTTTATGGTGGTTTTATACAATTGATTAAGCTGGTCGATACGCTGGAACGTACCAGGGGAATAGGAAAGATTTCAGCATTGCAGATAAAGGCACCAAAGGCGGATTTGGTTGGAGAGAGGGGAAAGATGTGCGTGTTAAGGTTGGATTTTGGAGGAGTGGATTCAAACAAGATTTAATATGATGAATATGAAAAAATTGATTTTTTTAAATTTAGCGTTGGTGTTTTTTTTGCTACTGGGTTGTAAAGAATTTATAGAACCATCGATAGCCAAAAGGAATGTGCTACAACTTGCCCCTGCAAACGGATCGGAAGGCAGACAGTATAACCAGACTTTTTGGTGGGAACCAGTTGAAGATGCCCTGAAGTACAGGCTGCAAGTGGTTAGTCCTGATTTTGACAAAACACAGCGACTGATTCTGGATACACTGATAGAGACCAATAAATTCAATTATACGTTAGACCCGGGGAACTACGAATGGAGGGTAAGGGCTGAGAATGGTAGCAGTCAAACTGCCTATGCCCGTTCGGCCTTTTTCATATATGCAAGTTCCATCAAGGAGCAGCAGGTACAATTACAACTGCCTGCCAATAATACGTTGACCAATCAATCCTCAAATATCTTTTCCTGGCTTAAGTTATTTGGTGCAGACAAATATATTCTACAAGTCGATACCAATAATTTCGTGAACGAGAGCAAACTGTTTTTGAACGAAACCCTTCCGGGACAGGAATTCATCGTAAACTTTGAGCGGGACAAACTTTACAAATGGCGGGTAAAGGCCAAAAATGATACCGCCGAATCTAAATGGTCGGTCATACATAACATTACTTTCGATAAAACGCCGCCCGCTGGTGTGCAACTAAGTTCACCGGCAAATAATGAACCTGTCGCAAAGCCTGTTACATTGAGGTGGAACGTTACAGCTACAGCAGCAAAATACCAGCTGTACGCTTATAAAACCGAAGGCAGGGTTCCTTATGGAACCAAGTTCCCGGTAAGCCTCACTACAACTTCTTACAGTTTTACAGATGGGAGCACAGGAGAAAAAGTGTACTGGGAAGTGAGGGCAATAGATGAGGTAGGAAATGTAGGGCCTTATAGCGAGTTAAGAAGCTTTGTAATCCAGTAATCATGCAAACGGCTAAAAATAAAAAGCTGACGTACTTCCTGATTTGTGCGGTTGCAGTGGTATGGGGCGTAATCCTGTATAGGGTTTTCTTTAACAATGCGGAGGAAGAATATACACTTAAAAGTGCTGTGACTACGACTAAACACGAACCTTACGACCAGTATCTGTTAAAAGAAGATACATTTAAACTGGTACTAAATTATAAAGATCCCTTTTTGGGTGGCTTAGTGCCCGAAACTGCACCAAAATCTGATATTTCTGCAATTAAGCCTGTGAATTTTGGATCTCCCGCTCCTCCCATGCCGATGGTTGACTGGAGCGTCATTAAATATTCCGGCTATATCATTAATCCGGTAACCAAAAAAACGGTTTGCATTATAACGGTTAACGGGATTGAACGGATGTTGGCCGAGGGGGAACACTTTGGAGGGGCCAGGTTGCTTAAAAATAAAAAGGACTCTGTGCTGATCGATTGGAAGGGAAAACAGAAATACATCAAACAATGACAAAACTGAATATAAATAGCTTGTGCCTTGCAATTATTTTTGCGGGATCTGTATACACCGCAAAGGGGCAGAAATATGTGGAAGACGTTTTAACACACAAGGTGACCGTAAACCAGGTCGACCGCAGTATTGTGGCTTATGTGAAACCCGTAAAACAGGTCTTGCTCGACACCGATAAACGGTACTACTGGTACGCTCATAACCATATCAATAGCACACAAGGTGGCTTTAGTGGCAAATTGCTGAACGGCAGTTACCAGGAATTTTATTCAGGTAAACAATTAAAGGAATCCGGGTTTCTGTACAAAGGCCTAAAAAACAAGGTATGGAAAAACTGGGATGAAAAAGGAACCCTAAAGGATGACTATACCTGGAAATCGGGGCGCATGAACGGCGTTTATCATAAATACGATTCAACAGGGAAGGTGCTGGAAGCAGGAAAGTACAAAAATGACCTGCTACAGGGCAAACAAACGAGGTATACGGCCGATGGCGTAAAGGAAGTGCTTTATAAGAAGGGAAAAATAACGGAGCGCAAAAAACTGCGTATGCCGGGCTTTATCCGCAACATTTTTCACAAAAAGCCTAAAACAATGTAACTTATTATGATTAAGGCCGGTGCGCTCTATATGGTTGTCATTGTATCATTGCTTATCGCCATGATATCGGCATCGCTGTTAACTATTGCCTTTTTTTACCGGCAGGAGGTACAGAAAAAAGTGCGATTTGATAAATTACTGGTTAATCTGGCATCTGGAACCACACTGTTACTTTCCGAAGGTCTTATTCCTGATGATGAATTGCAACGGGTTGACCTGTTTGACACGGGAACCGATAGCCTGATCTTGAAGAAGGGACATTGGGGTATTTATGAACTGAATATGGTAAAAGCTTTTGAGTTGAAGGATACTTTAAAGCGGGCCTTTCTTTCTGCCAATACTTTTGCTGATCGGAGTGCTATTTACCTGGCCGATGAGGACCGGCCGCTTTCACTTAGCGGTAATACGCAGATTACCGGTAATGGAGAGCTGCCTAAATCTGGTCTTAAACAGGCGTATGTAGAAGGTAAGCCTTATGCCGGAAAAACATTAATTAATGGTGATGTAAAAGATAGTGGGAGGGAATTGCCAGCCCTGGATGAAACCCTGTTGCAGGATTTTATTAAATATTTGAAACCATTGGATAGTAAGGGTACTGAATTCAAGGATTCTATAAAAGGCTTGACTTTTGATGTCCGGGATTCCCTGAAAAATTCCTTTTTTAATGAGGCTGTGGTATATTGTTTAGATGCCGGGCAAATGGAACTTGGCGGGATCACGTTGAAAGGCAAAATTATCCTGGTTTCGGACACAACGGTACGGATCTCCGCAGATGCCCGGTTAGATCAGGTACAAATCTATGCGCCGGCCATTATTGTTGCTTCAGGTTTTAAAGGTGCCTGTCAGTTGTTTGCCCGGGATTCGATTATCATCGGTAAAAACTGTGTATTTGATTATCCCTCTTTTGCAGGGGTATTTAAACCAGAAGGCCATCAGGTCCAGTCAAAACTGAGCATAGGTGAGGGTAGCCATTTCTCGGGTATTTTGCTGACTTATGAGAAAAAGCGCAGTCCATTGCAAACCATTATCTCCCTTGCTAAAGATTGTAAAATAAATGGAGAAGTATTCGCGACCGGTTATGTTAAACTGGAGAGAACGGTAACGGTTTATGGGAAAACCTCCGCTAAACGTTTCATTATGCAAACCCCGACCACCCTTTACGAAAATTACTTAATAGACATAACGCTGAACCGCAAGCTGCTCAGCAGGTATTACCTCAGTTCTGCCCTATTTAAGGGAGGCTCTGCGGGCGCTTCACAAGGAGCGGGACAACATCAAAAAATTTTAAAATGGCTAAACTAAAAGGGAAATTAAAGGCTTCGACCTTGCTGGAGGTGATTGTGGCCATGGTGGTTATACTCATCGTATTTGTCCTGGCTACAGGTATTTATGCAAATGTGGTACGTTCTTCTCCTTCGGTAAAGCAACAACGTGTAAAAGCGATGATCTCTGGGGTGATAGACCATAGTATTGCTACAGGCGACTGGAAGGACGAGGTAATTATGGTAGATAGCATTTCCTTGCAAAAGACAGCAGTTCCTTACCAAACCTATCCTGATCTTTTACTCCTGCAGGTGCTTGCTGTTGAGGGGGGTAAGGAAATAGGGAAAATGAAACGGATTGTTCAAGCGGGGGGGGATCGTGATGAAGACCGAGGGAATTAGTATGGTGCGCCTGAATAAAAAAATACCTGCTTTTACGCTGATGGAAGTCACCATAGCGATGCTGATCGCAGGAATTGTGATAGCGGTTACATTTACCACTTACCGGATTGTAAGTGGTTCGTATATCGGTTTTTCAAAGAAACAAGATGAGCTGGCGGGCTTTGTAAGACTGGATAGGTTGTTAAAGCAGGATTTTATGACTGCCAAAAGTATTTTGAAATCTTCCGATGGTCTGGTGATGGAGGTGGATGGTGGCTTGATCTGTTATCAAATCGAGCCTGTTTTTATAGTTCGGGACCAGTTTTCATTGCGGAGGGATTCGTTTAAGGTGGCGATCAATAATGCCGGCTTTTCTTTTGAAAATAATGCTGTTGAGGACGGACAAGCCCTTGATCAGTTTGAATTTGAAACAGTGGTGCAGGGGCAATTGGTGCCACTTCATTACCGTAAAATATATAGTGCCCAGGATTTATTTAAATAATTATGCCTTCAATAGACATCTCTCGTTATCAGAAAAAAAAGCAGCCGGTTCAGAAACCGGATGGGAATGATCTGTTCGCCTTCCTGAACAAGGACATCAGCTTTGGCGATAGGCAGGTTTCTGATAAAAAGAAAGAAGGGTTATATGTAGAGCTGAGTACATTGCTTTTATCGGGCATTGATTTACGGACTTCCCTGGAGCTGATACTGGTTGATCAGGAACAGGCAAAAGATAAGGCGTTGTTTGAAGGAATCAGGCAAAGGATTTTATCGGGACTAGCCCTGTCGGAAGCCTTGAGGGAGACCGGAAGGTTTAGTGATTATGAGTATTACAGCATCAGGATTGGTGAAGAAACGGGTAAGTTGGGCGATGTGTTGACGGACCTGGCTAAATATTATAAGAGCAAAATTCAGCAGCGCAGGAAGATTGTGAGCGCTGTTACTTATCCTGCCATTGTACTGCTTTCCTCTTTAGGTGCAGTATTTTTTATGATCAAGTTCGTAGTACCCATGTTTGCTGATGTGTTTTTGAGGTTTGGAGGTAAGCTACCCTGGATCACGGCATTGATCATTAGTTTTTCGGGCTGGTTCGATAGATATTTTATGTTCCTGGTATTGTTTGTGGTTGCGCTGGTCGTGGTTTATTTCTTTAAGCGCAGGGCTGATTGGTTTAGGGGTTTTTCTTCACGCTTACTATTAAGGGTACCGATAGTGGGTGATCTTGTAAAGAAGATTTATCTGGCGCGTTTCGCAAATACTATGCGGTTGTTAGTAAGCACAGATACCCCTTTGCTGCGGTCTATTGCGCTGGTGAGGCAGATGATCAATTACTATCCAATTGAAACTTCGCTGTTAAAGGTGGAACAGGATATTCTGCAGGGCGAGTCTTTACATAAAAGCCTTGCTGCTTTTGATTTTTATCCCGCCAAAATGATCCAGCTGATCAAGGTTGGCGAAGAGGTGAACAGAATGGACTATTTCTTTGAAAAAATAGCCGCACAGTATACGGAGGAGGTAGAATATAAGACCAATACCATCAGTAGCTTAATGGAACCGTTGATCATTATCTTTTTAGGATTGGTGGTTGGGGTAATACTGATCGCTATGTATTTACCAATGTTCCAGATGAGTAATAGTTTTTAACGTTTTATAGAACCTTAATTGCAAAGTATCTATATATGTTCTTAATATGTAATAATTTTTAATCCTTGCATTATGAAAATTGAAAATGCTAACCAAAATCATCTAATTGTATTCATGAAGAATGGATCGTTAGGGTTAAGATTTTATTTTTTACACAAATACATATCTGAACATTATTGGATTATTTTAAAGAAACTAAGTCTTCGAGTTTCCAAAGGGAACTTGCTATTTAATTATTTTAAGTACAAAATTAACACTCTTAATTATGAACTCAATATCATGCTTTATAATCGATGATCAACCGTCGATAATAACCCTCAGTGAATATATCAATTCAATCGGTAGATTAAAATTGTTTGGAACAGCTGTAAGTTCAACCGGTGCTTTACCCGTCTTTTTTGATAGTGGATATCCAGATATTTTGTTTATTAATATAGATAAGATAAATGAATTTGACTTAATCCTTCAAAATTATATTTCCAAGTCGAATACATTAATAATTGTAACATCTGAGATTAGAGATAATGCTTATTTGGCGTTTGAAAGTGGTTTCTTTGACTATTTGTTAAAACCATTTATCTATGAGCGATTTATGAAAACAATTACCCGGGTGATTGGCCACGTAAAACCTGCAAAGGAAAAAACTTCATTTTACATACAAACCGAAACAAAAGGTAATATCATTAAAATTGTTCATGCTGAAATAAAATACGTTGAAGCAAAGCAGAACTATATTAATATTGTATGTGAGTATGGAGAATACCTGACACACCAGACAATGAAGAGTATAGAAGAAAGACTTCCGTCAACAAATTTTATACGGGTTCATAAATCTTTTATAGTCAATGAGATCAAAATTCAATCTGTTCACAACGACTTTATTATTCTTAAAGATAAGACCCTTATTAAAGTTGGACCAAACTATCGTGAAAAGCTGATTAGCAAGCTTCTTCATACTACAGGCCTTATTATATTTTTTTTGGAAATCTTTATGGAAGAGATATCAAACATCCTATTATAGATAGCTGAGTTTACATTTGCCCCGTTGATACTACTCTTAAGTAATCTCAACGGGGCTTTTTTGTAGATTATTGATCTGATTATTAAAAATAGTTGATGAGTACTTCTTTTTAAGAATCGCAATTTTCTTACAAAAATGAAATGCTACAATAAATGTAGCTCTAGAATATAAATCGATGTATACGTATTTCAAAAAGATGATTTTTTTCATCCTATTAATGATGGGTTTTGTCCTGCGAATCCCCTGATTTGTCAATTAAATTCTTTGTTTACCAGTTATTTACTGAATTTAAATGCAAATAAAAAAGCATATGATAAGACGATCTCCTATCACCTTAGTAGTATTATTTTTTTTGGTTATTTCGTTTAACCTTAATCTATGTGCTCAAACACCTGAAAAGATCAAAAATCTACGCATTGGTTATCTCAGTAAAAAATATAAGATGAATTCTTCAGAATCACAGACTTTAGTTCGGGTCATCGATGAAACTACGCAAATGATGAATAGGATTTTTCATGATTCAACATTAACGTCTTCAGAAAAAATAAAAAGGATTCAGGTCCTGGAAAAACAAAGAGATTCTAAAGTTAAGGAGTTAATTCCGGATAAAAGTAGGCTTCTGTTTCCAATCGATATTCAGCGACTTAAAATGACTAACAAATAAAGAATATAAAAATCAATAGCTATGAAATTTTTAAAAAATCCATATTTAAATCTGACACTTTTACTTTTAGTACTCGCATTACTTGCCAATAGTTTTTTTCAGGGAGAGAAGATCGCTTATGTAGAGTCTAGTAAGTTATTTAATGAATATAAGGCCTCTGATATAGCTAAAAAGGCTTATGAAAGCAAATCTAAACAATGGAAATCCAATATTGATACTTTAGTTTCTGAAGTTCAAGTCGAAATTAAAAAATACGAACGTGGTGCTGCAAAGATGTCTCCAAATGAAAAAGAGATGGCTAGAAAACTAATTGACCTGAAACGTCAGCAATTGGTAGATTATCAGAAGAGTATTGAAGTAAACGCTCAACAGGAGTATGCAAAGGTAACACAGTCTGTTGTATCTAAAATAAATAGTTTTCTGTTAGATTATGGCAAGGGACATAATTACACTATGATACTTATAGCTAACCAATCGGGAACAATTGCTTATGCAAAGGAGCATCTGGATATCACCGAATTGGTATTAAAGGAAATGAATAAAGAATATGAAAAGGAAATAAGATGATATTTAGACTGAGATTCTTTTGCTCCATTTATGTGTTGATCATGCTGTTATTATGCAGTTGTGGACAAAAAATAACCAGCAGAAAAGAGTTCATATTTTATCTACATGATAAACAAAATGGACTTTTCAAAGAGGCCAAAAGAGGGAGCATTTTAACATCTGCGGGATATATTCCATACGAACTTATTGCTAAAGAAAAGCCAGTTTTTGATAAGAGTGATCCGGTTAACCGTAAACCCGATAGAGATCATGTTTCAAAGATATGTTTTATTGTTTCCTTTTCAAAAGCGGGTAAGGAACTGTTGGATCAGTTAGATATGAGTGTGTATACTGATATTTTTCAAACCTTATCATTTAGAATGACACCTTTAGTGTCATTAAGAGCCAATGACGGGCGAAAGCTTTTCCCTTTGGATTGTTTTTTTCAACAAACCTATGGCTTTAGTTCATCTAACGAATTATTGGTGATTTTTGACTCAACTGAAATCGCAGATTTGAGAGATTACCATTTATCTATAGATGAATTTGGATTGGGAACAGGAGAACTTTCTTATCGCTTTTTAAAAAATGATATAGACAAACTTAATAATCGCCTAAATATGTGATGTATGCGCAGAAATAAATATAAAAACATGCTCTTAAGGGTAGTATCTGCCTTTTTGCTTATAAGTTTACTTAATCAAATCCTTGTCCCGTCTGTTGCATTCGCATTAACATCAGGGCCGACATCTCCGGAAGCAACTAGCTTTGAACCTGTAGATACGACAGATATGGTGAACCCGTTAACTGGGGATTTCGTGTATAACCTGCCGCTTCTTGAAGTACCTGGTCCTGAAGGGGGGTATCCAATTTCATTGTCATATCATGCTGGATTGCAACCTAATGAAGATTCTAGTTGGGCGGGTCTGGGATGGACAATAAATCCTGGCGCTATAAATCGAAATGTAAATGGTTTTCCAGATGAATGGTATGGTGCGAGTTCTAGCAGGCGCGATTACTGGGTAGGAGGAACGCGTACTGTTACCAACGTCGGCTTGAACATACCCATCTTAGGAAATGCAGCTTCAGTCTCATTGGGATTGGCTTTCTCAAACGATACTTATGATGGCAGAAAATTTGGCTGGAATGCGGGTATCGGATTTGGGATCCCAAATTCTCCATTCTCTGTAGGTATAGGCGTTGGTGTCAGCCTTGAAAGTGGAGACTTTTATGCCTATGGACAGGTAGGGGCTTCAGCAGGACCTTTTTCCGTTGCACTTGGGATTAGTACACAGGGACCCTATGCTAATGCCGGTCTGGAATTAAAGGGGGGAAGTAAAGGATTTAGTATTTCGGAGGGGCTAAATGTTTCGACAAATTTTAAAAGTTTACATGTGGATTTAGGTGCGGAGGCAAGTTATGGTGTACTTGGAATATCGATGTCGTCAAATAACCCAAGTCCTTCGTTATCCGTCGCTGGTTTCAGTGCCTCTACAGCAAATTCGAAACAAGGAACCATTAGTTCGTATACTAAATCTGTTTCATTTAATTTTTTGATAGGGTCTTATAGCAGAGAAAAAACCAGGTATTGGTCTGATGAAAAAGAAGAGACAACTATATACGGAGGGCTATACCAAACGAATTATTACCTTGGCTCTGTTCCTGATAATTATGCTTATGATAATTATTCTATCCACGATGAAAGTTTGAGTATAGTTGATCATCCAGATCCAAATAAACTTCAAGGAGGTACGTTGCCAAGCTATGATTCCTATCAGGTTACTGCTCAGGGCTTAGGTGGAACTATGAGACCATATGCTTTTGCAGGGATTACAATCGCTCAAAACAGACGGGAGAAGGTTGGCTCCGATAATGTTCAAACTGTAAGATACTATTCCAATTATTTAGCTGCTATACCTGAATTTCGCTTTGATAATGATTTTTCAAATAATTATTTACAGAATTATCTTGATTATCCAGTATTAAATGATCAACTGTTTGCATGGAGCCCCCCTTTTTCAGGGCCTAGCCCCATAGATGTAGAATGGTGGAATGGTTCAGTGAGTGGAGCAAATACTTTAGCCGGATCAAGGCATATTAATTGGTATGTTACTGTATCTAGTAATGGTACCGTTCACAACTATGACAATAAGTTTGTTACTCCTGTAGTTGCAGGTGGTTTGGACAGACGGGCCCATACTCATCAATCGTCAGGCAATAACCATATAGCTGGATTTTCTATTACTAATGCAAATGGAGTTACCTATCATTATAATTTACCTGCCTATGCTTATGATGAGGAAACATATCAAGAAAATATGTCTTATAGCTCTGGAGATATGTTCAACAGACAAGTTAAAAGTGAAGGCTATGCCTATACCTGGCATTTGACAGCAATAACTGGCCCCGATTATGTCGATCGGGGTATCTCAGGACAACTCGATAACTCAGATTATGGGTATTGGGTTAGTTTTGAATATGGAAAATGGTCTGATAAATATAACTGGAGAAATCCATCTGACGGTTATCACATTGATGATGACAACCAATTTAGATCTGTGTCTATGGGTAAAAAAGAAGTATATTACTTAAATGCTATTAAAACTAGATCACATGTTGCGATATTTGAAAAGGATGTGAAACTTGACGGCAAGGGTGCATCATCTGAGATATTTAATAAAGTTGGAGATAAACAATATACTAATGATGGTTTATTTAATGTTAATTCTTCGCAGACCTTAAGACTAGATAAGATTTATCTACTGAATGCTTCAGATGCGGCAATTATCAGCTCAGGATCTGGAGGATCTTCCCACTACATTCCTTCAGGAAGGACAGTTGATTGCACCGGGTGTGAATTGGAAGATAATGTGATAGATAAATATGATGTCAATGCTGTTGGAAGGAATAATTTAGAATCCAAAGCTATAAGAATCATAGATTTTAATTATGACTATTCTTTAGCAAAAGGCACCGAGAATAGCTATGATATTAATAATTTGTCATTTAAAAATGGCAAATTAACACTAAAATCTGTTCAATTCCGGGGGAAAGGCGGTGTTAATCTGCTTCCGAAAACTGATTTTCAGTATGAACTAGATGCTGATGAAAGCCAATCATTTTCTGGCTTGTTGACAACCTCAACCTTTCAGACCAGCTCAAGTGCTTTTGACGTTGGAGACTTATTGGTAGATGTAAATACGGGTGTTTTTTGTGGGGTAGTTTCCGCGAAAGGCGGAAATTTGGGAAGCTCCGCTGTATACGTCCTGACGAATAGCTCTTATACGGGAGCTTCTGTAACCGCAAGCTTGAAAGCTACGAAGAATCCACCTTATAATAAAAATCATTACGATATATGGGGAATGTATAAAGCTGATTACGCATTTACCGGCAACGACAATCTGGATAGGATGACAAGTCCATTATCTAACATGACGTCGGATGTTTGGTCATTAAGAAAAGTTGTAACTGGTTTAGGTGCCGAAATAGAAATTAACTATGAAGGAGACACTTATGGCCGGACTGTTCTTAATGAAGCTAAGCCTTACACGTTAACTAATTTCACACATGATAGTGGCAATGATTATCACTTTACAGTTAACAATGTCGGTTCAACGAGATTAGATGACGTATTTAAAGTAGGCGATAATGTGAGTTTAATTACACTGCTTAAAAAAACTTATTTTGGAACTGCTTATTATACAACGCATAATACAAATAATAGTCCGGCGCCGATAATCACGGCAATAAATGGTAACCAGATTTCTATAAAGGTATCTACAGCTCAAAAGGGAGTAATTGATAACAATGACAGCGTTGAAGGTGGAAATGTGGCATTTTCACCAGTAAATAGAAAATATGGCGGGGGAATAAGAGTGAAAAGTATTGTCGTAGACAATTTATTCGGTACCAGAAGTTCAACTGTATATGGCTATAATCTTATCAGTAATGGAAATGGTAGTCAAATATCTTCAGGATCTACAACTTATGAACCTATAACTCTTGACAGGTATGGATCATCAGTTCCCGGCAATGGGGTTAATGACTTTAAAAGAGGGCTTTATCAGGATATGAACAAAATATATTCATTATCCAGGGAATTGCCAGGGCCTGGTGTGATGTATGAATATGTTACTGTTGAGACAGAGGTGTTTGGAAGTCCGGATTTTCAGACGAGAAAGTTAGGGGGGAAGAAGACCTTGCAATTTGAGGTCTTTCGTGAAAACATGATAGGAAAACAGGATGTATACCCACCGAACTCGGCTCCTAGATCAGCAAATGAAACATATTATACACGTAATATTGCACTTAAAAAGTTTGTGGCAGGAATCGGGGCATTAAAGCGTATTGTAAATTACGATGACAAGGGACATAAATTAAATGAGACAATCAATCACTATCTTCACGATGGTTTAGAGCATCTTAAACATGTAGATTTTATTAAAGAATATGAAACTCGTCTGATTTCCTTTAAGAAGCAAGGGCTTCTTAAAGAAAGGTATTCTGAGGCTAAATCGGTATGGACTGGAAATGGAGACAACTGGGACATCAAGGCAACTTTAACGGCGAGAGAAAATTTTCCCAATATTCAAACGGGACAAACTGTCGTAGATTATGCAACAGGTGTGACGAGGAGTACGGTCAATCAGGAGTTTGATTTTTATAGCGGTACCGTCATCAAAAAGCTTTCCACTGATTCTTATGGCAATCGTTTTGTGGAAGAGACTATACCAGCCTACAGAAAATACCCGGGAATGGGGCTTAAAGTACAAGATCCCGCGAATAAAAATATGCTAACCCAAGAGACTGCTTCTTATACTTATAAGGTGGATGCAGCGAATCAAAAGGTCGGCCTTGTTGCTTCAAATGTCTCAACATGGGGTGTCGATATTGCTGTACTCAATAACGAAGCGGTTACTATATTGCAGGATAATCCTGCGACAAATGGTAAAGTTTGGCGTAAAAAAGCAAATTATTCCTGGTTGCCGGCCGGAGAATCAACAAATGGGATTACATCAATAGCGAATTTTACAGATTTCAATTGGACATCTCCAGATTTATCGGTAGATAGTTGGATAAAGATTTCTGAAAATACTCTTTTTGACATATTCTCCAAGCCATTGGAAGATAGAAATATGAATAATTTGTTCTCTACTTTACATATGGGGTATAATAATAGTAAAGTCGTAGCTAGCGCCAGTCCCTCCCGCTATGATGAAATAGCCTATTCAGGAGCAGAAGATGGGATACCAGCGTTAGCCCATATAGATATTGGAGCTGGCACTATTTCTGATAATTACGCACATACCGGATTGAAAAGCGTAGCGTTACCTTCAAACGGTCAGACATTAAGCTATACCACTTTGCTTTCCAAGCTGGATCCGGTAAGAAGAGACTATTTTATCTCTGTTTGGGTCAAACCCTCCAATAGTGTAGTGAGTACAGCCAGATTATATTATAGTATTGATGGTCAGCCAGAAGTGTTTAATAATCCAACATTTCAGAAATTCGCAGCTGGTTGGTATCTAATTGAGATGAAGGTTCCTGCATCAGCAATTTCGGCTGGCAGCAATAACATAACTGTAGGATGTCGCAATCTAAATGGCGGTGAGTTGCTGTATTTTGATGACTTCAGGTTTCATCCAAGTACAGCGGGAATGGTTTCTTATGTATATGATAGGTTTAGCGGCGAATTAACACATGTGCTTGACAATAATAATCTATATGTAAAATACGAATATGATGCTGCTGGTAGGCTTATCAAGGTATACAAAGAGGTGCTTGGTAAACCTAGTGTGCCAAAGATTAAAGAAATCGAATACTACTATAGACGAGCCGGCATTTAAAATTCTATTTAAACTTTAATATTTCAATTATGAAAAAAGAAATATATCTAAAAGTACTATTGATTATCATGATGATAGGCTTTACAAAAGTGGGTTATGCACAAGAGCTAAATGGTAAAAAACAAACAGCTCTTACTGAAATGCAACAAAAAAAGTCACAGCAGAATTTTTACCGTAAAACCCTACAAATAGATTCGGTCAAGGCTATGCAGGTTTTACAGATTCAGAAAAACTATAAAACTTCACTCAACAGTATTATGGCAGATACCAGTCTGACCGAAGCAGCTAAAAGATCTAGGGTCAATTTACTGATGGGTGTAAAGAATCAGAAACTGCGGACTTTACTTAACGAGGCTCAACAACAGAAAATCATTCCAACTACCGAGCGGGAATCTGCTATACCTACTAAGCAACTTTAAGTGTTTCTCCTTTTGACCCCTTAACCCATCGATATGAAACTTCTGCATTTTTTTATCTTCGCAATTACCCGCAGGTACTGGTTATTATTTTTGTTTACCCTTTTGAACATGAGCTGGAAAACGGCTCAGGCACAAAGTGGTACATCTATGTATGATCCTATTATTATTACGATAAACTCCTGTTCAGGAACTAATTTTTCCGATTACCAGAACAATGCATATGGCGGATTCTATGATAATTTTGGGAATCCTAATCCCGATGTGTGGTATACTTTTACTGTTACTGATTATACCGATGTTGCGATTTCTCTTTGTGGAAGTAATTTTGATACTTATCTGTATGTACTTGATGCGGGCGGAGGTGTATATGCTTCCAATGACGATTATGGGGCTTTATGTGGAGGGTCCAATGCTTCTATTTATATTACTTTTAGCCCTGGGACCTATTACATTGTAGCTGAAGGATCTGGTTACAATACGGGTGATCTGGCGATTGATGTTAGTGTTGGAGTAAGTGGAACCCCTTCTGTTGGCGCAAATATGACTTATGCTATCAATGCAGGTAGCTTTAGCGGATCAGGAAGTTATACCGATACACGTAGCAATGCAGATGGTTGCCTCGGAAATGATTTAGGGCAACCAAGTAATGATATTTACTATCAGTTCACTTTAACGGGAACTTCAGAGGTTACGCTTTCCCATTGTGGAAGTGGATTTGATACTTATTTACATTTGCTGGATGCTTCAGGTAATTTAGTGGCTTACAATGATGATAATTCTGGCCCTACTTGTCCAGGTACCCAGTCTTATTTGCAGATGACGCTTTCTCCCGGGACTTACTATGTCGTCTCTGAGGGCTATGGATCAAACGTCGGTAATATTGTCACCAACATTAATATTGTACCCAGTTCTGTAGGTTCAGCCCCGGTTATTGCTTACAATAGTCCTTCTTTAATTATGGGGGCTGCTATTAATCCTTTAAGTCCAACCAATACAGGCGGCGCAGTGTCTTCAGTTGGACAAAGTACCACCACATTTGCAGGCAGTGGTGTTGCAGGCTTCAGCAATGGAAGTGCGTTGTCTGCGACTTTCAGCAATCCACTGAATGCAGTAGTAGATGGCGCAGGTAATGTTTATATTTCTGATGTGGGTAATCATAGTATTCGTAAAATTACTCCTGCTGGAATGGTCAGTACTTTTGCCGGTGCTGGTTCTTCTGGCTATGCTGATGGCATTGGTACTTCAGCATATTTCAGACATCCTTCATTTATGGCTATAGATGCGTATGGGACTATGTTTGTCTCTGATCAACAGAACCACCGGATCAGGAAAATCAGCCCTTCGGGAGTGGTGACTACTTTTGTTGGCAGTGGTTCTATCGGTTCGGCCAATGGAGCAGGAACATCTGCCAGTTTCCAATACCCAATGGGTCTTGCTTTTGATGCATCTGGCAATCTCTATGTCGCTGATGCTTATAACCATAAGATCAGGAAAATTACGCCATTAGGAGTAGTGAGTGATTTCGCTGGCTCCGGTAGCCTTGGTTCTACCAATGGACCGGCATTGTCGGCAAGTTTTAATCGTCCCATGGGACTGGCCTTTGATGCATCAGGTAATCTTTATGTTGCTGACAGGGACAATGCGATGATCCGGAAGATTACCCCTGCAGGTGAGGTGAGTACGCTTGCAGGAAGTTTACCCAGAGGTTTTGTGAACGGGCCGGGTGCAACAGCTAAATTTGATCCGACCAATAACCTTGTACTCGATGCTGCGGGGAATATCTATGTGGCTGATCAGGGCGGTAATATGATCCGTAAAGTTACACCTTCGGGAGAAGTGAGTACACTAGCGGGCACAACAACCGCAGGTTATGTCGATGGAACTGGATCTGCGGTACGATTGAGTTCTCCTTATGGCATAGCAAGGGGAGGTGATGGTGCTATTTATGTGATTGAGAATGCATCAAATAGGATTCGTAAGATGGTTTTGCTTGATGCTTATTCCATCAGTCCGGCTTTACCAGCAGGCCTTGTGTTTGATGGTAGTACTGGTGTAATCAGCGGTACACCAACTGCAGTATCCCCCTGGATTACATATACTGTTACCGCTTCCAATAATTATGGTACTGGCAGCGCGATGTTTAACCTCCGAGTTGTTTTTGAACCGTATGCCAATGTCAATTTTATCCATTCAAAATCATACGATGACGACGGTGTACTCATAGATCAGCGTAAGACTTTCTACAATAATGATGGAAGGCCGATTCAATCGCAAGTAAAAAACCTTTCCGCTAATCAGGTACTCGCATCCGAAGTTTTGTACGATGCTTTCGGACGTTCTGCCGGATTCACTCTTGCTGCGCCCATCAACAACTCTGAACTTAATTACAAGGAGAACTTTGTCACAAATGGAATTGGATTAAAATATGATTATCGCAGTTTTGATTTAGGAAAAACTAATAACCCCGATCCTATAAACAATAGCTCACCCGGAACGTTAGGCTGGTATTATAGTGATAATAATAACATGGAACCCTATGTGCCAGCAACGGCATATCCATATAGCAGGAGTACGTTTTTTAATGATGGCACTGGTGGGTATAAGAAGCATGCCGGTATTGGTGAAGTATTAAAAATGGGTTCAGGATATCAGAGTTCAACGAATGCTCTTGGTGTGGTTAATGAGCTGGACTTTTATACGCAGCTGCGCAATAAATTTTTCCACGAATCTACCATAGGCTCCGGGAATTCATTAAAGGGGAATGGCATGCTTCAGGTTGTTCAGGATGAAAATGGAATTCAAGGCGCAAGTGTTACTAATTTGGAAGGTAAGGTATTGATGACTGCGAAGGCAGGAGCTGTTAGTGGACTTGTGGTAAACAATTCAGTTGAGATTGCAAATCAGACAGGTTATCAGTATTTTATAGATTGGAGTGATGGAGGCTTCAGCCCATTGTTTACACCCTATATTTATGTTAACGGAGGTAATATTGAAATTTTCAGAAGTATGGATAATTGGGTGAGTTCAACCAGTGAATATTCTGGACCCGCTATAGACTATTATTCATTTGCCGCTTTAGCAGGAAAGTATAAAATTACTTCATCAACCCCTTTTAGGATTAGCTATCAAGTGCCGACGAATAATGGAACACAGATATCAGCATGTCAGAATTGCGATGGCTATTTGACTTCAGAAGGTAAGGATCAGATGCATTATTTCAGATTGTACGCAAATACAACAATATCTGTAACAGGAACAGGTTGGAAGTTGTATAACATGTCTGAAAATGAGCAGGAAATTAGCACATCAGGATCTTCGATTACACTTAATAGAGGATACTATAAGGTCAGCATTCCAGAAAGTGGTAATGCAATTATCGCTTACAGCAATACTTATTCAGATATCAGTTATAATTTTTATAATCAACTTGGGCAATTGGTAGGTAGTATAGCTCCTGAGGGAGTGAAAGCACTTTTAACTAATGGCTTAAGTAGTTATGCCGCATTCAGTAATGTTCCTTTTATCAGTACTTATGAATATGATACCCGGGGCAGGGCTGTTGCTAATACGCAGACGGATGCTGGCAGGACTGAGTTTATTTATAGAAAGGATGGTAGCGTTCGTTTTTCTCAGAATAGTCTACAGCGCAGCGCCAGCCCGAAAAGATTTTCTTATACCAACTATGACAGGTGGGGGAGATCAATAGAATCGGGGGAATTTGTAGAAGCCGCAACGATAACTTTTACAGGTGCAAAGACAAATACCGCGCTACAGGAAAGCTTAGCCACTGATGGAGGTCTTAGCGGAGAAAGTAAATCTGACTGGGTTCGTATTCATTACGATGACGTTGACAATAGCCACGGCGTGTCCGGCTATGTTCAAAATGAGAATTCATTGCGTACTTCGGTAAACTGGACTGAAAATGCATCAGGAAGTAAAACCTGGTATAATTATGACGATGAAGGAAGAATGTTATGGACGATCAGGTATATCCCTGGTCTGGGTTATAAAACAGTAGACTATGCTTACGATGCAAAAGGTAACGCCAGCAAAGTTGACTATCAAAAAAATACAGCAGCGGAACAATTTGTTCATGAGTATGAATATGACGCAGACAATCGCTTGCTAAAAACATATACCTTAACTGCAAGTTCAGGTAGAAAGCAACAGGCACATTATTACTATTACCTATACGGGCCTTTGAAACGGGTGGAGTTGGCTAACAATTTACAGGGTTTAGACTATGCCTATACAGCTCAGGGGATGTTGAAGAGTATAAATCATCCTGTTACTGTTAATGATCCAGGAAAGGATGGGGTAGTAAACGGCATCAGCCCAGATGTGTTTGGCATGACTTTGGAATATTTCGATGGGGATTACACTCGGACGGGTACGGGAATAAATAGTTTAGGGGTAGGTGGTACACCTTCTTATAACGGAAGCATTATGGGGCAAAGCTGGCGGAGCCAAAAGCCAGCCTCATTAGCTGCTCTTTATGGCAGCAGCGTTAATGACCCAGCTATGGTTACCTATGCTTATGACAATAATTATCAGTTCGACAATAATAAATTTGGTACTCCAAATTTCGGATCCAATAGCTTTACGGAAATGCTCAATGCAAATAGAGAATATGGGCTGAGTTATGATGCTAATGGAAATATTAATTCACTAAACCGTACTAATTCATCTGGGACTAATATAGCAAATTTCGTTTATAGTTATCATCCAAATACAAATAAATTAACATCAGTAAGCAATTACGCAAGTTATGCTTATGATGAGCTGGGCCAAATGAACAGTCAGGTTAGAAATGGGGTGGGTTACTATTTGAGTTACAATGTAAGGGGGAAAGTGACTGCAATTTATTCTGATGCAGGAAAAACTTTGCTACGTGTTTCCTTTGGTTATGATGAATCTGGTAACAGGATTAGAAAGACTGATCATATCTTAAATACAATTACTTATTATGTTTATGATACTTCAGGAAATCTGTTGTCAGTATATGACGATAAAGGAAGTTTGATGCAGCAGAAAGAATTACCGGTTTATGCGGGTTCGAGGGTTGGAGTATATCATAAGTTAAGCAATAATTACCTGTATGAGCTGACCGATCATTTGGGGAATGTACGTGTTGTTATCAATGAGACGAAGCTGGGCGATGGACAGGCCGATGTAGTTCATTACTCGGATTATTATCCTTATGGCAGCCCACTTACATTAGCTGCTAATGACTACCGATATGGTTATCAGGGACAGTATGCAGAAGTAGATAAGGAGACTGGCTGGAACAACTTTGATTTGAGAATGTATGATGCCACAATAGGTAGGTGGATGAGTACAGATCCTGCAAGGCAATATCATTCACCGTATGCAGGAATGGGAAATGACCCTGTTTCCTCAGTGGATCCGGATGGGGGATATTCCTTCTGGAAGGGATTAGGGGCTTGGATTGCTGGAGGATTTAGTGGGCATTTTGGAAGAGATGCCAACGGGGACAGGAAGGGTGAATGGTTTATTAGCTCAAGTGTTGAGGGTAAGTCCGGAGATTATGGGGTTTCAATTAGAAAGGATTATGGAGATCCACCTTCTAAAATCCAGAAGTTTTTGGACGCTCATACTTATATGCAAAACTATATAAAAGCCGGAGGCACACTAGACAATTTCGGTAGACCTAAAGCTACAGGAAGGGCTGAGCCAAATTACTTCTTTGAAGAAATGGTTATTGGGGGGATAGCTGCCAGAGGTGTTGGAATAGCATATGAAGGGCTAACCAGTCGAGCAATTTATCGAGTTGTAAGTAATAATGAAGCGTTAGATGTATTGGAGTACGGATTTAGACAGGCACCTATAAGCACGAAAATTGCTTCTTATGAAGGGAAATTGTTTTGGACAAATATAGATGATGCAAAATGGTATCAAAATTGGGTTGGAGAGGGTAATCAAATACTCAAAATAAAAGTTAATAAAAGTTTTATATTTGAAAATGGCACTGATGTTGGTCGCCCATTTTATTTTGTCTCGCCTGAACGGTTATCGGATTTCAATTCTGCTATTAGATCAATAAAATAAATATAAAATGGATAATTCTAAAGGAAATATTGTATGGGAAAGCAAGACAGTTCTTCTGGGGAAAAGTGTATACTTGTTTTGTTTTGCCGATAAATGTATGTCAGGACGAATAATTAGCATCAAACAATTGGATAATCCGAATGAATTTGAAATTATATTTGATTTTATTCAGCCGGAATATTTTGCTAACGAGCTTACGTCAGGTAACAATTTTACTATCAATGAAGCATCAAAGGTTTTGGGGCGTGGTATAATCAAAAAATAATCAAAAAGTGCCGAACAATTAAACTTATTAAAGCCAATCCCGAAGTTTACATTATAATAAAAAAGGATTGAGGTAAAATAAGGTACCGTTGTGATATCCTACACTTGGAAATACGTATTACAGATACGGAATAATATTTTGGAGGAGGCCTTATCGTTTGTGTAATGTGAAGTTTTATATGGAAAAGCTTTGCTTTTTTGGTGGAATCCGCCGAATTTGAGATAAGAGGATGTTTTTGTTTATAATCTGATTACGTTTGCTAAAGTATCTTTACTAAACAAAATATGTCAAAAAATGCCAGCTACCGTCTACAGGGAAATATGTACGATAAGGTGTTTCGTGAAAATATGAGGCAAACACTCCCAGGTGTTGTTGAACATTTGCTGAAATTAGATATAGTGACTATTGAGGAACAGAAACTTAGAAGAAGTTATGATGACGATATCCAAATTTTTCAAAGAAGAGGAAGATTTATTATACAAAATAGGTCAGAAAAAAGGAATTATAAAAGGTGAAGCCAGAGGTCGCCAGAGTGAACGGGAAAAAGCATTGGAAGAAAAAAAGCAAATTGCCCGCAATTTAAAAAATAAGGGTATTGACTTATATATCATTTCTGACGCTACAGGCATCGCTATCGAAGAAATCCATAAACTGTAAGTCAGTAAAGTCCAGTTAATATAACAAAGGTGCCTAGGCAACAACTTCAGAAGATGTTTATATTAGACTTGTTAAAATATTAAAACCATGAAACGGATCCTCCTTTTATTTACATTTACTTTTATGAGTATACTTGCTTCGGCACAAACAAAAGATGAGACTAAAGTTGCGGAATTAACTGAGAAGTTACGCGTATCTATGATCAGTGGTAATAAAGCGGATTTAGAAAGCCTGGTATGGGATGATTTAACCTATGGGCATTCTACTGGACGAATAGAGGATAAAACTGCTTTTGTAAAGGCTTTGTCGACCAAAGCCTCTGATTTTAAGACCATCGAATTATCTGAGGTAGCAGTTACTGTTGCCGGAAATACCGCTGTTGTCCGCCATCTTTTAAGGGGCGATACCAATGATGGCGGCATTCCGGGTAAGGTTAACCTTGGCATTGTACTGGTTTGGGAGAAAAGAGCTGAAGAATGGAAGTTACTGGCCAGGCGCTCATTCAAGATTAGCTACTAATAGCTAACGTATCACTTAAACCTGCTAGACTATTTAAACCTGCTAAAGAACCTGGGTACGTCTCTTTCGTCACTTGAATAGAATTCCAGTTTCTTATCTTTTCCGTATAAATACAACGAAGGATATTGTTTGGGGTGGAAAAGCGTGATGAATACATGATCACGATCTTGTAATACCGTAACATTCTTCATTGTTTTTAAGGGTTTGCCAAAGTTGTCCATAAAATAATTGATGGAGCGGAATTCATCCTGCGAAACCAGGAAAAGGTTGATGTCGCTTAACTCTGTACTTCTTTTAGAGATATTGGTGGCTACTTTCTGGCAATGTTCGCAGGTAGCATCAAAAAACATGATCAACGATTTCTTGCCTTTTGGAATGAGTTCTGTTGGAAAATTATTGCCATCCGCTTTGTAAAATATAGCTCTGGGCATTTCCGTTCCCGGAGTTAGCTTTTGGGCATTTGCTGTTACAGCGAAAGTGGTAATGATCAGGGCTAGCAATAATTTTCTCATAGTTCTTTTGAATAGATATGCTAATATCTGATTCTATTTAAATATTACTGTCATTTAAATTCAAAATTCCTTTTAAACAAATACCTTATGGTTTTGTTGTTTACTTTAATAACACAATATAAATTAATGTAAACAGGTTCTTATGAAGCAAAAATTATTTTTAGCAGTATGCATGCTCTTTTCAAGTTTGACTTATGCGCAGGATATTCCGGTTAGTAGTGTGCCATCCGTTGTGATGAATTCATTTAATAAGGCTTTTCCTAAAGCCGCAAAGGTAGAATGGGAAATGAAAGGAGACCTTTATAACGCCGACTTTGATGTAGACAGACGTGATCATGAGGTCTGGATAAATAACAAAGGAGGAATTGTGAAACATAAACAAGAAATTAAATCCAGGGAGCTTCCTGCCGCAGTGTCCCAAAGTTTAAAACAGAACTTTAAAGGATTCTGGATTGACGATGTAGATAAATATGAAGTTGGTAAACAGTTTTTTTATAAAATAGAATTGAAGACCATAACCCAGGAAAAAAATATCGTAGTTGATAGTAAGGGTACCGTTGTAAATAGAATATTATAATTTTTAAAGGTTTTTGATATAGAGCTCTGAAGGAAAAAGAAGGTTGAAAGTACTGCCTTTACTTACTTCAGAGCTCACTTTAATTTCAATCCCATGGTACAGACAGATACTTTTAACAATGGAAAGGCCTAAACCATGTCCTACATTTTCTGCAAGATTGGTCTTTCTGAACCGATCGAAAATAAAAGGCTGTTCTTCAGCAGTAATTCCAATTCCGGTATCTGCAATGGCAATTGAATATCTGCCCTTTAAATTTACATGGTCGGTAATAACGATGCTACCATTGTCTACATTATATTTAATGGCATTGTTAATCAGGTTATAAAATAACTGGAACAAGAGGTCCCTGTTTACGTGTTTCAACAAGATATCTGGCGACAAGTTTACCGTTATGCTAAGTTCTTTTTCTTCCAGTCGATGGGTTATCTCTTCGATGACTTCATTTACAACTTCAACGGGTTTCAGGGAATCGGATTTCGTAAACTGCTCGTTTTCTATCCTTGAAATTAATAACAATGAGTTAGAGATTTTCTTTAACCTGTTTAAGGTTTTCATCATCTCTACAATCTTAAGTACTACAGTGTCATTCAGTTGTTCATCGCCGATAAGGTTCTCCATTTTATTCTGAAGTATACTAATGGGGGTCATCAGCTCATGTGAGGCATTGGCGGTAAATTCACGTTCTTTTTCAAAGGCTTCATTGATCTGGTCCATCAATACAATTAAAGCGGCATCAAGGTATTTGAAATCGTATGTTGAAGTAGGTACAGGCGAGGTATGGTCTTTAAAAGGGAATTTCCGGTTGATCAGTTTTGATTTGATAATTTTACCCAATGGTCTGATCAACATACGGGTAAAGAGCAGGTCGAAAAGCAAGCTTACTGCAATCAGTCCCATTAATACATAGAGAGCGATGCGTTGTAAGGGCTTGTTGTACTGATTGATACTTGAAATGGTCTTTCCTATCTCCAGTAAGTAGGGTTTGTTTTGGAAGTTAAAAGTATGTATCAATATTCTGTAGGTAAGGGTATCCTGCTCAACTACACGCTGTGCAGTTTTTATGGTATCTACCGGTAGTCCTTTTGCTGGTTCTAACGCAATGTATTCCTCTTTAAGCATGGTATAACTACCATAACTGTCATCGCCTTGCAGATAATGGTTTATTCCTTTCTTTTGTACCACACGGATTACCTTATCCTGCTGTCTGCGTAATGAATAATTGGTATATTCAGATACAATACTGTCGACCAGGAAGGGGAGGGAGACAATAAACAACAACACTACGGCCAGCTTGGAGCCTGTAATAAAAAGGATAAGTTTTGATGATAGTTTCACGTTATTTCTTTATTCTGTAGCCTACGCCGCGCACTGTTTCCAGAAAATCGGCCGGTGCCCAGGCATTCAGTTTTTTCCTGATATTTTTAATGTGCGCATCGATATAATTGGAATCGTAATCGTCATCAGCGAAGGTTCCCCATATGTGTTCGCTCAGTTGCATGCGGGTAAGTACGCGGTTACTATGCAGAAACAGGTAGCTGAGCAGGTCGAACTCTTTGCGCGACAGTTCGATTTGTTTTTCGTTGAATAGTACTAAGCGTTTTTGCAGGTCTAATTTAAAATCACCTAATGGCAGTAATTCTTCTTTTACATTGAATTTACGGCGGGCAATCGCTTGCATTCTGGATTGTAGCTCGAGTAATGAAAAGGGTTTTGGCAGGTAATCGTCCGCACCAAGGTCGAGCCCTGCAATACGGTCTTCCAGGTTCCCTCTGGCAGTTAATATGATATATGCTGCATCGGGATTGTATTTTTTTGCTTTCGGCAGTAAAGTAAGCCCGTCACCATCTGGTAATCCAAGGTCTAAAAGGATGAAATCATAACTGTTCATCTCCATCTTTTCTAATCCCGCTTTAATATTATGTGCAAGGTCGCATATGTAAAAGGCTTTTTTGAGGAAGTCTTCCATTTCATAAGCCAGCGTTTTTTCATCTTCTACGATTAAGACTTTCATGCCAGGCGCTTTTAGTTTCTTCTTTTATTACCCTGACCAGGCTTTTCTTTTTTCTCCTGTTTTACTTCTCCCGGTTTTTCCTGTCTGCGGGATTGCGGAACTTCTTTGACTTCGGGCTTTTTGCCTTCTTTACCACGTTCCTGCTTTTTGTCTCTTTTATCCTGATAAAATTCAATGGATGGGTTTTCATGTAAAGGAGTAGCGTTAGTGGCTAAAGCACCAAAAGGAAGTCCTGCGAATAGTAGGGCTGCGGTAATGTATCTGAATAGACGTTTTATGCTCATGATGTAAATATATGGAAAGTTTGCCTCCGAAGAGGCAAACTAACGCACCCTAATTATAAGAAAAGGTGTACTATTATAATCTGCGCCACACAGATTGATACAAAGTTGTATGCTGAACATGAAATTAAGATGAAAAATAAAAAGAATAAATAATCTTAAAATTTCATGTTGATTTCATGTTCGGTATAGAGATTTGACCTAACAACACACAAATGAAACATTAAATAACAAGGCTATGAAAAAGTTAATTTTATTAGGGATGCTTGGTGTACTAGGATGGATGCCGTACCAGGCGCAGGCGCAGTTAAGTATAAACGTAAATATTGGCGCTCAACCTTTATGGGGCCCTGTAGGCTATGATCATGTAGATTACTATTATATGCCGGATATTGAATGTTATTACCATGTACCCAACCGTCAGTTTATTTACATGGAAGGTAACAGATGGAGATTTTCGGCTTCTTTACCTTCAAGATACAGAAATTATGACCTATATGGCGGTTATAAGGTAGTGGTGAATTCTTACAGAAACTATGACCACGACAGGAGTTACTATTCGAGATACAGAAATGTAAGGGGGCAACAGGTTATCAGATACAGTAACGATTCCAGGTATTATGTAGTGAAAGGTCATCCACATTATGGACGTGGCAATAAATACTATTCAAGAGATAGGGATAACGATAGGGGCCGTGATAGGTGGGACAATGACCGTGGACATGGAAAATGGAACAAAGGAAGGGGCCACGATGATGATGACCATGGCAGGGGGCACAGAGGACGTGGCCGCGATAGAGATTAATAGACACACACTGAGATTAATAAACACACACTAAAACCGAAAGGGTGCTACATGTTAAATGTGCACCCTTTTTCTTTGTTAGCTTTTTGCTTTTTTTTTGCCGGTTATCAGTTGTTAGTTGCCGGTTGTCGGTTATGGGTTGTTGTTTTTTGAACTATTGGTTGGTAATAACTTTTCCACCAAATGCGCGTTCAGTATCTGATGGATTTTGTAATCCTGTTGCGATAACCGTATACGATTTACCTGCTTTAAGGTCTATACTTTCCAGATCCGGCGTAACAATAGCTCCGGTAGCTTTATCTTTAATTTTAAACACATAAGCTTTAGCTTCCACCTCAATAAAAGCACTACTTGCTTTGTAAGCTTTATCAGAGATGAGAACAGCACCATCTTTTACCATTAGGTCAAGTGCCGGTGAGTTTGGTGATAGGTTAATGAACCTTACAAAAGCTTTTGTAGATGTAGCACTGCCCAATTCATCTTTAACAGTCAGGTAATCCAGGGTGGTTCCTTTATCAATTAGAAAAAGGGAATTCGCTGTATTGACTTCAACATTTACACTTTTTTCAATTAAGCTTGTAGCGCTGCTGGCAGTTGTAAACTTAATGCTATGGCTGCCAGGGTTAAGTGGCATATAACCTGAAGTTCCAAGATAGGCAACAGCCTGTGAATTGATGATTTTTTGGTCTACATATATATTAAAAGTTGCCAGTGTAGGCGAAGTATTGGTGATGCTTAAAAAGCCGTACTGCTGTGGAGGAGTATCATCTTTAGAACAAGATTGAATAGTTAATACGCCGATTGATAAAAGTGTTAATGCACCTAGTTTTTTAAGGTTCCGGGTAATTGAGGTAGTAAGGTTGTTCATATTCATATATGTTAGGGTTTGTGAAATTAACTCTAATAGAGACGTAAAATGTCATACTAACGCTACAATAAAATTAAAAAAAATGTAGTTACCTTAGAAGCATCGAACAAAAACACAATGAAAGTAATAATAGGTTCAGACCACGCAGGTTTTAATTATAAAACGATATTGGTTGCGGCTATGCAGCAAAATGGATATGAGGTGATTGATTTGGGGACAAACAATATACAACCTACAGACTATCCTGATCATGCGGCCGACGTTGCGCAAGCAATTTTAGCGGGAAAAGGGGAGCGGGGCATATTAATTTGTGGAAGTGCCGTTGGTGTAAGTATAGCTGCGAATAAATTTAAAGGTATAAGGGCCGGGGTTTGCCATGATACCTATTCCGCACATCAGTCGGTAGAGCATGATGATGTGAATATCCTTTGTATGGGGGAGCGGGTAATCGGGATTGAACTGGCAAAGGATATTGTTTTTGCCTTTCTGCGTGCTGTATTTTCTGCTGAGGAAAGACATGTGAAAAGACTGGCGAAGATAACGGCATTGGAGAATAATGAATTATAAGACTGAATGAAATTATACGTATACCTGATTTTAGCATTGGTGATTTTTACACTTTATCAATGCCAAACGCATAAAAAAGCAGTTGAAGTAAATACAGCGTTGATCCCTGATACCACCAATTCGCCGGTTATTTCTGCAGGGGAGGCCATTAAACTGATGAAAGTTGAGGAGGGATTTGAAGTTAAGCTGGTGGCAGCTGAACCTTTGGTTACAGCGCCTGTTGCTTCAGTATTTGATTCGCGCGGAAGATTATGGGTGGTGGAGATGGTGGGGTATATGCCTGATGTATATGGGAAAGGAGAAGATAAACCTAATGGTAAGATTGTGATCCTGGAGGATAAAAACGGCGACGGATTAATGGATACCAGGAAGGTCTTTCTCGATTCGTTGGTGCTGCCCCGGGCGATTTGTTTGATTGACGGGGGGATCCTTGTGGCAGAATCGCCAAATTTATGGTATTACGATATCAAAGATGATCAACCTGGTCGCCGAATACTTGTTGATGGCAAATATGCTGTTGAAGGGAATGTAGAACATCAGCCGAATGGTTTATTGAGGGCGCTGGACAATTGGATATATAATGCGAAATCTACTAAAAGGTACAGGAAAAAAGGAGACCAGTGGCTGATAGAAGAGACTCATTTCAGAGGGCAATGGGGTATTAGTCAGGATGATTACGGCAGGCTGTATTATAACGACAATTCTACAAACCTGGTTGGTGATTATTTTACACCAGGCTTTGGAGCTACCAATCCAAACTTAAACAAAGTTGCAGGATATGAAGAGCGAACAGTTAAAGATAACCGTGTTTATCCCGCCAGATCTACCCCTGGTGTGAACAGAGGGTACATGCCGGGAGTTTTAGATGATAGTTTACGCTTAAGAAATTTTACTGCAGCTTGCGGGCCGCTTATTTATCGCGGTGCCTTATTTGGCCCTGCATATAATTTTAACGCATTTGTTGCAGAGCCTAGTGCCAATTTAATTAAACGCGACATTTTGAGTGAAAATGGCTTTGTAGTAAGTGGTGAACAGGCTTATAAAGGGAAGGAGTTTTTAGCAAGTATTGATGAGCGTTTCCGGCCGGTGAGTTTGTACACTGGTTTAGATGGTGCATTGTATGTTGTTGATATGTACCGTGGTATTATACAACATAAAACTTATGTTACACCTTATTTGAGAGAAGAAATCCTGAAAAGAAAGCTAACTGAACCATTGGGCTGTGGAAGGATTTATAAAGTTGTGCCAAAAGGGAAGCCGGTAACCGGAGTGAAGTTTGGCACTGATCCAAAGTTGCTTGTAGGCTTACTTGGGCATGAAAATGGGGCAGTTCGCGACATGGCGCAACAAATTCTGATAGATGGCAGGTATAAAACTGCAATACCTTATTTAAGAACAGCTATGGCTGATGTAGCGCATCCTTTACTGGTTATTCATGCAATGTGGGTGTTGGAGGGACTCTCAGCATTGCAGACTAATGAGGTGCTTACTTTATTGAATTCTGAAAATTCTATTGTTAGGGTGCAGGCCTTGAGTGTGTTGCCATCATTAATTAATGGTACTTCGTACAAGTATTATACCGCGGCACTTAAAAAGTTGCTGGCAAAAGGAGATGATCAAACGGCTCCATATATCGCCTTTTTGGCAAATTATATCAAACCTTACGATGCTGATGCTGCAGAGGGTTTATTGGTAACTTTGGTGCAGCAGTACGCAAAGAACCCATATGTTTCCAGTGCGGTGATTAGTAATCTGGCCTATCGGGAAGAATTGTTTGCGGCGACAATTGCTAAGTTTGTTCCCGATACAAACCTGCTGATCAATAAGCAATTGCAAAGTGTTATTGCCCATGTGAGAAGTGAACAAAAGAACAGGGATCCACTTTTGTTGAACAGGGATTTTCCTAAAGGTGCAGCGTTATTTGCTTCAAGTTGTCAGACTTGTCATGCTCCCGATGGGAACGGGATCGGTTCCCTGGCCCCGCCGCTTAATAAGTCGGAATGGGTAACCGGAAATAAAGAAAAGTTGATTTCCATTGTATTATACGGTTTAACAGGGCCTGTAAAGGTCAATGGACATGTGTATGAGGCACCAGAAATATCTGGGGATATGCCTGGTATAGCGCATAGCGATGAAATATCTGATGATGATGTTGCCCAGGTGCTGAGTTTTATCCGTGGTTCATGGCAAAATAATGCAGGTAAGATCAGTATAGAGGAGGTGGCTAAAGTACGTAAACGTAATGCGGGAAGGGAAAAGGCATTTAACATCGAGGAACTGGAAAAAATAAAGCCTTAAGATTGTTGATAAACCTGTGGATAAGCGGTTGATAACTTGTTGATAAATCAGGTTAAATATATTTGTTTCAGAAGGTAATTGTCTGTATATTAGATTTATCAATTAGGAAGTACTTTGACAGTCTGAAAGAAATATTCCAAAAAGAAATACTTAGCCTCCGGGCAAAAGGTTCTGGAAATTTCGAAGGAGCAATAAAGGATCGGATTCAAAGGAGACAGCGAAGAAGATTTAAAATAACGGAAGCCGCAAGGCCAGGTTCAATTGTATCTGGACAGACATTATAAAACAAATGAGAAATTCCACGGAATAGATCAGGCGAATAATTTAGACGGGTTTCAAAGTTTTCAGGAACTAAGAATGCCACGAATTGTTAAGTAAAAATCGAATTGATACTTTTCTTACAGCTACGGTTGCAAGGGGAGTGGAAACGGAGTACTTGAATCGAGAGAGGAGAGTCTCCGTTTTCGTTTTTTATGAAAATCCCACATTCATTTTCGGAATGCTTAGATGGCTTATACTTAGGCTAGTAGCGCATAATTTTTGTTTTTCTTATCCGCCTATATTAGTAATGCTTATTTTTTAACCTCTTAAATCTAAAAGCATTATTAACAACATGGGGGAAACCGGCAAAGTAAATCTGAGCTGGACAACTCCTTGTTATTGCGAACCTCTTAAAACTAAATTTAATGAAAAACAAACTGATTATTGCCGTAGTATGCAGTATCTGCACTTTTCTTTTTTCGGCTTGTAAAAAAGAAACCAGCTCAACAGCTGAAGAACTAACCAACAATAAACCCAAAACGAGTGGTGCCACTTCAGCTGATGCGATTGGTATCCAGTCTATATTGTGGGACGGAGATGCGAATTTAGGTACGGGTGTCTTTAAAGTGTTAAACGTGGATGCCCCCTCAACGCTGGCTGCCGTAACCCATAGTACCTTAGGTAAGATATGGAAATTTACCAAGGCTGTTGGAAGTAACCGCTGTGAAGTGCATGCTGCCAAGAATTTTGCTGCAGTTGAAGGTGATGACATTTACCTGGGCTGGCGCTCACAGCTTATGATGAGTTCGACAGGTCTTACTACCAATGCGTTGTTTCAATGGAAGGCCTATGGAGCCAACATGACGCAGAATTTTCCGATTGTGATTAAAACCGTAGGTGGAGATTTTAAACTGATGCATACTGCTTCAGGAGGTGCCAATACTTTTATCTGGGATTCGCCCGTTACTTTAAATAACTGGAATACCTTTGTATTAAGGATAAAAGTTTCGCGCACGGCCACTGTTGGATTTATAGAATTCTGGTTCAATGGGGTTAAGCAAAACTTGAGTAACGGTACGCAAAGGTATTATGGACGAACATTAGATGCTGACTATTGCGATCCTAAATGGGGTGTGTATGGAGCAAGTGCCGAACTGATTACCAACAGGGTACATGCATTGAAAATAGCCTCAACCTATGCTGAAGCTGCTCCCTGAGCAAATGAACCATTAACCTTATCTGTATAATTTTTATACAGGTATTGTGAAATAAGAGTATTAAAAAATCAGGCAAAACTATTTTTAGACAGGCTTGTCGTATCGGGCAAGCCTGTTTTTTATAGCTTATTGACTTTCCTGAGATTATTTTTTCGTTAAACATTTTTTTAGTAACAGGTTTTTGATGATATCTTATTGAAAATCAATTGTTTTAAATCTTGTCTTAACTATGTTACAAATTCTGACAAATATTATTTCACAGTGATATTGTTTTGTTTCTATCTTGTGTTTAACACATAAAACAAATACACAAATGAAAAACAAAATCTTAACTGCTGTTGCAGTAATGGCATCGCTATGCGGATATGCCCAGACCAAAGGAACCAGCGCGCTCGGCTTTGGTATTAGTTCACAAACCGGTAAAATCGAATTGAAGGTTCCAAGTGCTGGAACCACTACTGAAGAATCAAAGTATAATTCTTATAGTTTAAATTATGGTTACTTCATTAAGGATAATGCGAAATTAGGTATTGAATTAAATTATGGCAACCAGGATAGCCGGTATGTAGAGAAAGTATCAGGCTCGAAATCTAAAACTTATGGATTAGGGCTGAACTATCAGCAGTATTACCCACTTATTAAAACACTTTATGCCTATGCGGGAGGAGCTGTAAATTATAGTAATACTAAAACTGAATCCGGGGATATCAACTACGCCGATAGAAGAACTGATTTTTATGGAGTTGGCGTTAGTGGTGGTTTGACGTGGTTTGTTTCAAAAAGATTTGCTTTGGAAACCAGTTTGTTGTCGGCAGGTGCTTATTACATGAAAAACAAAGAAGACGGAACACAAAGCAACAATGAAAGCTCACGTTATAAAAATACTACTACGAGTTTTAATTTAAGTTCTAGTGGTCTTATTAATGACCTTGGATTCAAAATATACATACTGTTTTAAGCATTAATTTCACCCAAAAATTAATACAATGTTAAGGCACTCTTCGGGGTGCTTTAATTGTTTTTAGCCATACGGATACAAAACTTTTCGCTATTTTTATATATCATGAGTAAAGCCGCAAAACATCCTACATTTGAGCAAAAGATCTTCGTTCTCGACACCTCCGTGATCCTTTACGACCACAACGCATTTAAAAACTTTCAGGAGCACGATGTAGCTATTCCGATCCAGGTACTGGAGGAACTGGATAACATGAAGAATGGTAACGAAACCCGTAATGCCGAGGCAAGGAGTTTTATCCGCTTAATGGACAATACTTCGGGCGATCGGATCATGAACGAATGGATACCTTTTAACGGTAGTAAAAGCGGGCGGTTTAAAGTAGTGATGGACCATAGACCGGATAAATACGATGCGGAAGAAATTTTTGGAAAGGGAAAGTTTGACCATCGGATATTAAATGCTGCTTTAATGCTTAAGCAGGAGTTTCCCGAAAAAAGAGTGGTTCTGGTATCTAAGGATATTTGTTTAAGGTTAAAAGCCAAGTCGCTGGAATTACATGCAGAGGATTATGAGACTGGTAAAATAAAGAATGTTGATGAGCTGTATACCGGAAAGGAAACACTGACAAATGTTTCCGATGATATTTTTAAAACACTTAAAACAGAGGGGGCTGTTGATGCAGCTAAGCTTGAGGTCACAGAACAGCAAGCCAATCATTTTTGTATTTTGAAAGGGAAACGTAAAACTGCAACAACTTATTATCATGCCAGGTCGGGCAAAATTTTTCCTGTTGTCCTTCAGACCATATTTAATATATCCCCTCGTAATGACGAGCAGTCTTTTGCCGTAAATGCCTTACTCAATCCAGCGATAAAGCTAGTTACCATACAAGGTAAAGCGGGAACAGGAAAAACACTTTTAGCAATAGCCAGTGCACTTGAACAACGCAAGGATTACCGACAGATTTATGTGACAAGACCAATTGTGGCATTAAGCAATAAAGATATTGGTTTTTTACCTGGGGATGTAAAATCAAAAATAGATCCTTATATGGCGCCAATATGGGATAACCTCAGGTTTATAAAGGAGCAGTATAATGATGATCCCAAAATGCAGGCGCGTATAGATGAATTTGTCAGTACGGAAAAGATTGTGATTACGCCTTTGGCTTATATCAGGGGAAGAACACTGAGCAAAATCTTTTTTATCGTTGATGAGGCACAGAATTTAACCCCACACGAGATCAAAACTATTATTTCGAGAGCAGGTGAGGATACCAAGATCATTTTTACAGGTGATATTTACCAGATTGATACACCTTATCTGGATGCTGAAAGTAACGGGCTTTCTTATTTAATAGAGAACGCGAAAGATCATGAGTTGTATGCCCATGTAACATTGGATAAAGGGGAGAGAAGTGAACTGGCGAATTTAGCTAACGATTTGCTGTAGTATTTAAGATTAATAATGTCCTTTTAGTGATAGGATATTCAGGATAATAATTTCGTTTCTTTCGTTAATCTTATAAATCAACCTATGTTCGTTGTTGATTCTACGGGACCACCTTCCAGAAAGTTCGTGTTTTAATTGCTCTGGTTTACCAATACCGTCGTACGGGGTCTCATGGATCGCAAATATCAGTTTCTGGATTTTCGTTTGAATAATCCTATTACCCGATTTTTTCCAGTATTTTAAATCTTCGATAGCTTTTGGTGTGTAAACTACTTCCACAAATCTTCGGTAGCTATTTTAATCCCTTTGCCATTTTTTATATCTTCTTCCCCCTGTAGGATTTTTTTGACAAATTCTGGATCATAAGGACTTTTTTCAGATTTGAAATCAATTTTCAAAGCCTTCATAAAAGCCTTAATGGCGATTAATTGTTCTTTTGTTTTTGGTTGTACAATTAGCGTTTCCATAGTACAAAAATAGCAAATATTCCGCCAATTGAGGAATTCACCGGTTTCAGGTCTGGTACCTGTTTTTAACATCAATTCTTCTGCTACCATCTTTTAATCTCTTATTTTACAAAAATAACAAGAATAAATGGAATTAACCAATAATTAATTATTGTGATAATTAGTAGTATTTTGGGCTTTGTTCCAATATGTTGTGCTTCATCCCTTTTTCTAAACAGTTATTCTGTAAAGTTTAAGTAAAAGTTGAGGTTTTGGGAGCAGATCCAACTTTAGTTCGAATACGTAGGTTATAATTCTTATTAAATGCCTATATTTTGATTGAAACAATTATCTTTAATCCTATAATCATCCAAAAATCTCATATTATGAAACGATCATGATTTTTCAAACCATACAGGGAGATGACTAAAGCGAGCTAGCGAGTTCTTGAACGCTAGAAGAAAATAAACGCTAGTGAAAAATCTGATAGCTTCTCACAAATAAAAAACAAATTTATAAACAGATGAAAAAAATAGTATTGTTGTTAGTTATTGGCTTTGCCATAACTGGTTGTTCGGGTGTAAAGCCTGCTGCTGATCAGAACCTAGTAGTGTTAAGTGGAAAGCTTGAAGCACTTGGTATGTCGACTTTTCAATATGGTACACATACTTTAAATTCCGGAGATAAAACTTATGCTTTGAAAAGCAGTAAGGTTAATTTGAAAACCTATGAAGGTAAAGAAGTTGTTGTAAAGGGTTTAAAGGTAAATGGTTACCCTGTTGATGGTGGCCCGGAGTTTCTGGATGTTCAGGAAATCAGCAATAAGTAAGCTATTCCTTCCATAAAAAAATGTATAGATTGCGTTTGCAAATCTTATTTCATGAAACGACTAACATTAATGATTCCCATCCTGATGATGCTATCCTGTCAGCAGAATGATAAAAAAACTACAGTGACAAATCAGGTAAAGACCGAAGATCCGCATTCTTTTGCTCAACCTTCAGTAGCTTACGTTGAACATTTAGATCTGGATTTAAACGTTGATTTTGAACAACAACAACTTACCGGTAAGGCAAGTTGGACTATCAATAATAAGGCAAAAGCTACAGGGATTATATTTGATGACAGCAAACTGAACATTTCAAAAATTACTCTTGGGGCTGAGGAGAAAGAGACTGCTTTTAGTTTTGGTCCGGTTACCGAATACTTAGGCAAGGCTTTAAAGGTCGTAATATCTCCAGAAACTAAATTGATAAATATTTATTATACAACGGATAAAGAAGCTAGTGCTTTACAATGGCTTAACCCACAGCAAACGGCAGGGAAGAAAAGGCCTTATCTTTTTACACAATCGGAAAGTATCGCTGCAAGAAGTTGGGTTCCTTGTCAGGATAGCCCGGGTATAAGGTTTACTTACAATGCGAAGGTGAAAGTGCCGGCTGATTTATTAGCCTTAATGAGTGCCGAAAACCCTCAGGCAAAAAACAAGGAAGGGATTTATCATTTTAAACAAACGCATGCGGTCCCATCTTATTTACTGGCACTGGCAGTAGGGGATATTGCATTTAAAGCCATAGATGAACGTACTGGTGTATATGCTGAGCCATCTGTGCTTAATAAAGCAGTTTATGAGTTCGCTGATATGGGTAAAATGGTGCATGCGGCCGAAAAGCTGTATGGGCCGTACCGTTGGGGCAGATACGATCTGTTGGTATTGCCGCCTAGTTTCCCTTTTGGGGGTATGGAGAACCCTAACTTAACATTTATTACGCCTACTATTTTGGCAGGCGACAGGTCACTGGTGAGTATTATATGTCATGAACTGGCACATAGCTGGAGTGGCAACCTGGTTACCAATGCTACCTGGAATGATTTCTGGCTGAACGAGGGGTTTACAAATTATTTTGAGCGCAGGATTGATGAAGAGATTTTTGGTAAACCGGAGGCCGGGATGCAGGAGGTATTTGCGAAACAAGCTTTGCAAGCCGCTGTAACTGATATGGGCGCTGACAGTAAGGATACACATCTAAAAACGGACTATACTGGTAGAAACCCGGACGAAGGCACAAACGACATTGCTTATGAAAAAGGCTTTTTCTTTTTAAAAACTATTGAGGCTGCTGTAGGCAGAGAGAAGTTCGACGCATTTTTAAGGGGGTATTTTGATGCTAATGCCTTTCAATCGCTGACAACCGAACAATTCCTGGATTACCTGAATAAAAATTTAATTAAGGGTGATAAAGCACTTGAGGCTAAAATTGAGATAGATAAATGGGTATATGGCTCTGGAATTCCTGCTAATGTCGTTGCTGTTGGTTCAGAAAGGTTTACAGCTATTGATGCGTTAGTGGCGAAATGGCATAAAACGGGGGTGGCAAAGGGTTTAAGTAAAGAGGTATTGTCGAGCAATGAAAAACGTTATTTCATTAGTCAGTTGCCCGGCGACATTAAAGCAAGCGATATGTCGGTGCTGGATGCGGAATTTAATTTTACGGGATCCCATAATACAGATATACAGTTGGCATGGTATACCCTGGCTATTCGTCATCATTATATCACGGCCGCAAATAAGATAAAGGCCTATTTGCTTGAAAATGGACGTATGTGGCATATTATTCCTTTGTATAAGGAGCTAATGACCACACCTGAGGGGGCAAAGACGGCTAAAGCTATTTATAAAGAAGCAAGGCCTAATTATCATCCTATGACTTATCAGGCAATTGATAAGCTGCTGAAATAGAAAACGTGGGCGTTAACTTTTCTGGACAACGTATGGTTTTTTAGTGTCCAGATTTGTGTAAATGTGCCATAGACATGTTATAAAGGCGGAATTATCCTGTGTTTTAAATATTGGCACAGTGTTTGTATTTAACATCACGGTTTAGTTTGGTTTAGGTTGATCTGTGGTGGATCGACCTTATTAACGGGAATAGTCTCTCCGACTCATTCCCGTTTCTCATTTAAAAGCTTTTTTCCATCCTTTTCTTTTCAGTACAAGTTGTTTTTATACGGTTCAACTTAGATTCTCTACAGCTCGTTTAACATTTATCTTTCCATAGCTAACATTTGTACAGTTTTGCTTCGAACAAATACTGAATGATATGTTAAAAGGTTGTCTTTTTGAAAATGGATTGGGAATGTGTTTTTATGGTGATCCTTCCGACCTGAATTCGTTACACGTTACCGTACGGAAAATTTTAACCGTTGTGGTAGATTATGATTTGGAAGATACTGATGTCTCTATTTTGCTGGTAGGGTTCTTAGAGAAAATAGAACAGGGATATTCAGGAATAGGACTTACCGGGATTTCGCTTTCAATTAAAGGTAAACAGATGCCATACTGCTTTGGCTGCAGTTGGATTGAACTTTTAACGATTAATGGTTTATTGAGAACGATTGAGGATTATGCCGACACAGATGAGCTTGATCAGGTTAACATGCTGTTGTTGGAGTATCTGCTTGCAAAAGAAACTTCCCGCATGGAAGTTGAGGATGCTGCAATAATTAACCGCTGCATAGGGAGGAAGTTTTCTTATTTAAGCATTAAACAATTTATTGCGGATTTTAACTATGACATAGATGATTGTGGGTCGGAAATGGATGTTTCTGCATTAATTAACAAGCGATATGAATCCTAACCATTATACATTAATTACGGGAGCAAGTTCGGGCTTGGGCCGTGAATTCTCTAATCAGTGTGCTGCCATGGGTAGGAACCTGGTTATGATCGCCCTTCCGGGCAGCAATACGTCGTCTTTAGCCGACGGTTTAATGTTGGAATATGGGATAAAAATAGCCGTATTTGAATTTGATATGACCGACAGTATTTTATTGGTAGAACGGTTAAATTATATCATCGCCCATTTTGACATAGATTTTCTGATTAATAATGCCGGTATTGGTGGAACAGTTTCTATCACTGAAAGCTCACTGGCAGCTACCGACCGGATATTGCAGGTAAACATCAGGAGCATGGTGCTAATTACACAATTGCTTTTACCACAGTTGTTGAAATTACCGAGGGCCTATATTATGAATATTTCCAGCATGGCAGCATTTACACCAATAGCTTATAAGACAGTTTACCCGGCTTCTAAGGCCTTCATTTCTTCCTTCTCTTTGGGCTTAAGGGAGGAACTACACGAAACCAATGTGTCTGTTAGTGTGGTATATCCGGGGCCAATAATGACCAATTCGGGCGTGTCGGCCAGAATAGTAGAACAGGGGATGAAAGGTAGAATTGGTTTATTGGCCACTTCGGAAATCGCAAAAATTGCCCTTAAAAGGACACTTGCTGGCAAAGCAACAATTATACCTGGCTTTTGGAATAAGATCAACCATCGGCTGATGGGGATTTTACCCACAGAAACGAAATTAAAGATTGTTTCGAGAGCTGTTAAAAAGGAGATGGCTATTAAATAAGCGACAGGAAATGAAGAAAGTTTTAATTACCGGGGCCAATGGTTTTTTGGGCTCTAATATTGCAAGGGAATTTTTTAGACTTGGTTATGAGGTGAAATTAATGATGAGGGCTACTGCGGATAGAACTGCGGTAGCGGATATTCCATGTGAGGTGTATCATGGTGATATCCATAATCCTAAACATGTGTATAATGCTGTTAAGGGGTGTAATTATGTAGTTCACGCCGCTTCTATAACGGAGCAATGGGGGGTAAGCTTTAAGGAATATGAGTCTGTTAATGTAACCGGCACTAAGAACGTGGTCCAGGCCTGCCTATTGTATAATGTCGAAAAACTGATTTATGTAAGCACGGCCAATACGATAGGTCATGGTAGTAAAGAGAAACCTGCGAATGAGCTGAACTCATTTCGTCTCGCACATTTAAGTTCGGGATATATCAGTAGTAAATATATCGCGCAGCAGTATGTGCTGGAGCAGGTTGCGCTTAAGGGATTGCAGGCCGTGGTGGTTAATCCTACTTTTATGGTAGGTGCCTATGATGTAAAACCAAGCTCGGGCAAGTTGATCTTGCACGGTATCAATAAAAGAATGGTATTTTATCCTCCTGGTGGTAAGAACTTTGTACATGTTAAAGATGTTTGTACTGGAATAGTCAATGCATTGCTGATCGGAACAGTTGGAGATTGCTATTTACTGGCAGGGGAAAACCTGACCTACAAGGATTTTTTTAAACTCCTGAATAAAGTTTCGGGCCAGCAACCGATGATGGTCCGTGTACCCCGGCCGATTTTTAAAATATTAGGAATAATGGGTACATTGCTGGGTACATTGAGGAAAAATTCGGTAAGGCTGGATTATTCAGCGGCATATATGCTGTGCATTTACAATTATTATTCAGGTGAAAAATCTGAAAGGGAGTTGTTTGTAAGCTATGCACCGACAGAAAGTGCGGTAAAACTTGCGTTAAACTGGTTTAAGGATAACCATTATTGTTAGCCTTATGTTTATCGGCTCATTGTTCATAGTGATGTTTAGAATGAATGCAATGCAAATGGAAGCTTTTTTTCAAAGTAAGGCCTTAAAATATGGAATAAGGATAATGGTGCTGCTTGTATTCAGCGTGATCTTTAAGTCATTTGATCTTACTTTTCCCAATGGTTTTTCACCCTTTAATTTAAGGGGGCAGGCTTTTAGTCTGATGTTTATATTTATCGGTTTGTTGGTATGGGAAGGTGCGGTGCTATTGTCAAAATATATTGAAAGACATACTTTTAACGGTAACCTTTCTTATAAACTACTCCTGTTATGTTTTAGTCTTCTTGTTTATGGCATATTTGCGGCTTGTTTATTTGGCTTTTGCTATTCTGTATTTGACATTTTTCTTTTCCAGAATTATGAAGCCTGGAAAAGCTTTTCATCCTTAAGTTATGATCTTTATTTTGGTGCTTTTATATTTTATCTGTTGATACTGGCATACAGTGGGATCATTTTTTATTATAAGAACTGGAAAGAATCCCAGTTAAATGCCGAACGGTTGATGCGCGAGAATATACAGGCAAAGTACGATGTATTAAAAAGTCAGATTGATCCACATTTTTTCTTTAATTCTCTAAGCGTATTGACGAATCTGGTGTATAAAAGTCCCGATCTTTCCGCCGAGTATATCACCCAGCTTGCGAAAAGCTATAGGTATATACTCGATAAAAAATTTGAAAATCTTGTTTCTATTAACACTGAGCTTGAATTTTTAGCTTCTTATTCCTTCCTCATCCGAATAAGGCACCAGGACAGCATTGTATTTAATATTGACATTAACGAAAAAACGAAGAGCACAGGGATGGTACCGCCGGCCACTTTACAAATGCTGGTAGAAAATGCAGTAAAGCACAATCGCTTTTCTGCAAATGAACCGTTAATTATAGAGATTAAAGATGTGGATGGTTCATTAATCGTTACAAACGATCTGAGAAAACGGTCTGCGCTGCACCATTCTATTGGTGTTGGGCTGGATAATATCAGTAAACGTTATGAATTGACAAGTGATAAAAGGATTGAAATTTCGGAAACATCGGGTAAATTTATTGTTAAAGTGCCTATAATAAGTAATTATGAAGATTATCATATTCGAAGATGAAAAGCACAATGCGGAAAGGCTGGTGCAGTTGCTGCGAAAATGCCTGGATACTATTGATGTTCTGGCCATTATTGAATCTATTGAAGAGGGCTTAAATTGGTTTAATGATCGTGGTGATGAAGCGGACCTGATTTTTATGGATATTCAATTGTCTGACGGCAATTGTTTCGAGCTTTTTGAACAAAGGGAAATCCATACCCCCATCATCTTTACTACCGCATATGATACTTTTGCCTTACAGGCATTTAAGGTTTATAGTGTTGATTACTTAATGAAGCCCATTGACCTGAAAGATTTACAGCGCTCGATTGAAAAGTATGAATATTTTAAAACACCGGTTGATCCGGGCTTAAGTATTTCTAAAATCGCCGAAGAGTTTTTTAAGCGGGAGCATACCCGGTTTATAGGAAAGATAAACAATCAGCTGGTGTATGTGAAAGCGAAGGATATTGCCTATATCTATTTTTTGGACGGGCTAACCTGGGTAACTACAATGACCAACCAGAAAGTTCCATTGGATTATTCGCTTGACCAGATGGAAAAATTTCTGGACAAGCAGTTGTTTTTTAGGATCAATCGTAAGTTAATCGTCCATATTGATTCCATAAAGAAAATTACTACTTATTACAATAGCCGGTTTGTTATACAGTTGTACCCAGCTATTGATGTGGAGGCCATCATTAGCCGTGAAAGGGTAGTGAGCTTTAAAGCCTGGCTGGAGGGGAGAATAATGGTTTAATTAAAACCATTTACGTGTTTAGTCGTTTGTTAATAAGCGCTTTAATATCCCGGTATTAAATAAAGCATGGAAAACACGGCTAAATTGATATTCTTTTTTTACAATTGTACCTATGAATAAAGCCAAGTTATATATCTCTAAACTTGTTTATAATAAATTCTTTTGGCAATTGTTTGTAGCGATTTTTATGATTGCCATGGCCGTTTTTTTTATCCGTCAGGAGCACCTGGAAGTGATAAAGATTAAGGAGCAGCTGGATAACAGCGACCCGTTATATATTTTTCTGGGTATATTTTTAACTGGTGTATATATTGCGGCCCAGGGCTTAATGTATGTACACAGTTTTAAGGCTTTAAATAAGCCATTGTCATTGGTACTGGCAACAAAGTTATTTCTTAAAAGAAACCTGGTCAGCGTTTTCCTTCCCGCAGGTGGTTTTTCTTCCCTGGTATTCTTTACTAAAGAAATTGAGGAAAAGGGGATCACAAAGTCGCAAATACACCTCGCATCTACATTATTTGGCTTTTGTAGCATACTGTCTGTCGTTATTGTCGCTATTCCGGTACTGGCAATCGCTTTATTGTTTACAAAGGTTGGGACGGTTGAACTACTGAGCTTCGCCTTTCTCTTATTGCTTACGGCGGCATTCATTTTATTGATTTATTCTGTATCTGTTAAAGGTCGCGCATATCGATGGCTTTCCAGATTACGTCCTTCTTTGTCTACCGTATTGGATGATATGGTGAATGAGAAAATTAACAGGAGACAGTTTTGGTTAACCTTATTGGTTTCGATAGGTATTGAGGTAATCGGTATTGTTCACCTTTATATTTCTATGTTGGCATTAGGCTTTGATGCGAGCTGGCCTGCTGCTATAATTGGGTACATTGTAATGGTAATCTTATTAATCGCCTCCCCGTTTTTAAGAGGCCTTGGCGCAATTGAGGTTTCACTTACTTTTGTACTGCAACAGTTTGGCTTTCCTATTCTGGCGGCGGCCACAATTACGTTGCTGTTCCGGTTCTTCGAATTCTGGATTCCATTACTTTTAGGTTTGTTTAGCTTTATCACAAGGAAAGACAACCTGATCCTTAGAATATTACCTGCCTGTATCATTCTGATTTTGGGGATAGTAAATATCATTTCAGCAATTACACCCGCCATAGCAACCCGCTTACGGATGGTAAAGGACATACTACCTGAGAATTTGATCGTAACCAGCAATTCATTGGTGTTGGTTTTCGGATTGGTACTTGTCATCATCAGTATCTTTTTGTTGCAAGGCTCTAAAAGGGCATGGTATGCTGCCTTGTTTTTAACTGTTTTCTCATTTTTCGGACATTTAATTAAAGCGGCGGATTATGAAGAAGCAATATTGGCGTTTATTGCTGGTTCGGCCTTGCTGTATACCCGTAACTCGTATAAATTAAGGCCTCATTCGCGATTGGTTTCCATTGATTACATGGTACTATTGTACGCAGTGCTTGCTTTGCTGGCTTATGGTGTACTTGGTTTCTATTTTATTGATAAGAAGCATTTTGGAATAGACTTTCATTTTATGCAGGCGCTGAAGGCAGTTTTACAACTTTTCTTCCTCATTGATAATCATGGAATGATCCCGCTTACACGCTTTGGTGAGCGTTTCCAGGATTCCATCTATGTATCTGGTGCGCTGGTGATACTTTTTGTGGTGTTTAGTTTATTGAGGCCTTATTTTTCCAAGCCCTATAATTCTAAAGAGGATTTTGACTTGGCCCGACAGCTGATTGTGAAATATGGTGTATCGGCATTGGACTATTTTAAGGTATACCCAGATAAGTTTCTGTTCTTTAATGTTGCTAAAACTTCTTTTATCAGTTTTAAGCTGACCCGGCATTTCGCCATAGTATTGGAAGACCCGGTAGCGGAAAAAGAAGCGGAAAGAATAGAAATGATTACACTGTTCGAAGAGTTTTGTAAAGAAAATGGTTTTATCAGTGCCTATTATCGGGTACCTGAAAAGTCATTGCCCATGTATACCGCCTCGGGTTATAAGTTTATTCCTATAGGTGAGGAAGCTGTTTTAGACCTGACCACGTTTACGCTTGATGGTGGTAAAATGAAAACCACACGTAGTGCGATCAGCAGGCTGACTGCAGAAGGATACTGTTTAAAAGTATACCAGGAACCTATAAAAGAAGGGTTGTTGCAGAAACTGGAAAAAGTATCGGACAATTGGCTGGAAGAACTCCATCAAAAGGAAGTAGCTTTTACACAAGGTGTTTTTGATACCAGCATTTTGAAGATGCAGACCATCGTTACGGTAGAGGATGCAGAGGAAAAGGTTTATGCATTTTTGAACCTGGTCCCCGACTATGCACCTGGGGAAGCCACTTATGATTTGATCAGAAAGGTGAGTGATGCACCAAATGGTGTATTGGATATGTTATTGGCCAAGACTTTTATCTATCTTAAAGAAGAGGGCTATGCCGCTGTTAATATGGGGCTTGCACCTTTGTCTGGAATGGAAAAGGTAAATATTACCCAGAAAACAATTAAATACGCCTATGAGAACTTTAAGATGTTCGGACAATTTAAGGGGCTAAGAAAGTACAAGGAAAAATTCTATCCTGGCTGGGAAAAGAAATATTTAATTTATAGCCATAATTATCACCTTTTACAGGTACCATCGGCGTTAAAACGTGTTTCAGAAGGAAGCTAGTTGATGAGGCCTTTCATCAGTCCACGGGTTACCCCTTTTACATCGTCATCATAATGGTGGTCGCCGGGGATGTTTACTTTGCGGATGTTATTGGTTTCCTTTAATTGCTGGCTGATATCTGTCTGTTCTTCAGCTCCGAAAATACACCATACCGGTACTTTTGTCTTTAACAGTTCAGGGTAAACTTTATACTGGTCTTTATTGGTGTTTTTTGAGAATAACATGTTAATATATCTAACCTCAAAGCTATTTGAATAGCCTGGGGAAAGTAAAACAAGCGACTTGAGTTTTTGCAGGGTAGCCAAAGGTAAACGATTGGGTAAAAAAGCAGCTACCTCAGCGCCAAAGGAGTAACCTACAATATAAAATTCATCCTTGTTCCATTGTTTGAGGTATTTGTTGAGGATGGTATTCATATCATTGGCAAAAATTACCGGTGTTTTTTGTTCCCAAAAATACTTTCTTGTATCAAGCGAGATAGTTGGGTATCCGTTCTTGGCGATTTCATTAGCAAGTTGTATGGAAAAAGTGTTCCAGCCACCATCACCGGTCAAGAATACCACGATAGGTTTATTACTGTTGACCGTTTGCAAATGAATAGGGAAGGGATCCGTTTGCGCGTGAGTTTGCAGGTAGCTACATACGATCAACAAAAATAGGATGGTTTTGAATTTCATGTTGTTTGGCCCCTTTAGTAACTGTATGAATGATCTCTTTATAAACGGTGTCTTCATAGCTGTGATCGCCGGCTAATAGTTTGAGGTAAAAATTCGGTTTCACAAATCCTTGCTGCGCCTTCGGATCTTCGTCTTTTCCGTAGAAACAAAATATGGGTACCCTGATCCGCTCTATTTCCGTTCTAACCTTATACTTCCTGTTGTCTTTAGCAATATTCAGTAAATCGGTGGTATGCACCTTAAAATCTGTAGTTGCAAAGGGCGACATCAGGGCAACTGCGGAAACCCTGCGTTTAAGTCGGGGCTGAAGCCTGTTATAGATAAATGGAACCACATCAGCCCCAAAGGAATAACCGCAGAGTATAATGTTTTGTGGTCTATATTGTTGTATATAAATGTGTAGGAGCTCAGATAGGTCTTCAGTTGTTTGTCGCGGTGTTTTTTGTTCCCAGAAATAGTCCCTGGAATTAAAGCCTACGGTATTAAAACCTTCTTTTGAGAATTGGAGCGAAAGTGCATCTTCAAAGTCAAGCCAGCCACCATCGCCTGATAGCATTATCACCAACGTTTGGGTTTTATTACTATCGGCAGCAGGATAAACAAATACTGGTAAATCAAAATCCGAACGCTGAATTCCATTATGCCTGGTTATACGGTCCCGTTTTAACAAGCTACATCCTGTTAAGCTGATTAAAGCCATTGCAAATGATAGATATAGTGTTCTGCGGGTCATTGATAATTCAAATTTTTGTGGTCATACGTTAGTTTTCTTTTACAATAATTGTTCCCATAGTTGTTGTACTTAAATTTTTAGCAGAAATAGCGGTTTTAGCCGCGTAGCTTGTATTAAATTTCAAATATTGTACGTCGGTGAAAACAAAATTATACTATCTTTCGGGATAAAATATTTTATACATGAATAAGTTTCGCTTTCTGCTTTTATCCTTTCTATTTGTTAGTGCCGGCGCAACCGCACAAAGACAAAATCTTTATTTTTTAAAGAATAACGGACAGTATGTGAAATTGAGGGATAGCGCTGATTATTTACGGATCATTAAGGAGCCTGAACAGGGGTCAGAATTATATGTTGTAAACGAACATTATCTGGATGGTACAACTAAAAGTCTGGGGTATTCAAGTAAAATAGATCCGCCTGTATATGAGGGGCAGTATATTTCCTATTATAAGAACGGTAAAAAGAGGATGATGGGCAACTATAAGCAAGGAAAACTGATAGATACTGTACATAATTACTATCCCAATGGAAATCTATATACAGCAATAGGGTATAGTTCGACATCTGATGGTAAGGCATTGAAGTACATTAAAAGTGTGAAAGATTCGATGGGCAACGATCTGGTGAAGGATGGTAACGGAGCATGTGTTTTTTATGATGCTGAATTTAAGGGGATTGCTGAAAAAGGGCTGATAAAGAACGGGCTTTATGAAGGGGATTGGGTAGGTACGGAACCTAAAATCGGCCTTAAGTACAAAGAAACTTATGTAGATGGTAAAATGGTTTCGGGTGAAAGTACAGATCAGGATGGTGTGACCTATCAATATACTAAAGCGAGTGTTGAACCCCAGTTTAAGGGAGGGATGGATAAATTTTATACCTACCTTAAAAAAACAATCCGGTATCCTGAAGAATGTTACCGTAGTGGTATACAGGGTAAGGTTATGCTTAAGTTTACGGTTATGAAAGATGGCTCGATAAAGAATATTAGCGTGATGAACGATGTACATGCCTCATTGGCCAGGGAGGCCGTTAGGGTTGCCAATGCTTCTCCGGCCTGGGATCCTGGTGTACAACGGGGCAGGCTTGTTAATGTTGTTTATAACGTGCCGGTTTCATTTACTTTACGTAGGTAACGGTGATAAAATACTATTCGTATACCGGCTTTGGCTTATTATTTTCACAAACTATTTTTTTCGGTCGTTGCGGAATACTGCAGTCGGATGACATACCCCACTTTTTATTATAAGTATTCTGATCAGCGGTGTATTTATTAACCTTTTTTATAAAAGCAATGGTGTCGATTTTTGATGAGTAAGGTATAAAGCCAGTTGGGCCACCACATGGTTTGGATCCAATTGGCCTGATCCTCCAGTCAGATTCATTCTCGCATCTCGAATCAGATAATTCTTTAATTTCTGCCATCAGTTTTTCCAACTTGATTTCTTCGGTTTCCTGCGAACTTTCAGTTGTCTTTTTGCAAGCGGATACTCCAGCCAATACAAATACGATGATCCATATTTTGTAGCCCTGAATTTTCATAAGCTTTATGTGTTTTTTGTTTAATAATATATTTAGTTTACAATGGATAAAACGAAGTTGGGATGCAAAATGATACAGGATCATTATTATATTCGCAGAAAAAAAATTAAATAATGATAGCTCATCACGTTTTATTCTGGCTAAAAGCCGACACAACTGAAGAACAAAAAGCTGCTTTCCGAAATGGATTGCAATCGCTGGAAAAAATTGAAGTGGTTAAAACCTTTCACATAGGCACACCTGCACCCATTGAGCGTGCAGTGGTAGATACCACCTATACTTTTTCATTGGTTTTGTTTTTTGAAGACCTTGCTGCGCATGATGTTTACCAGGTACATGAAATACATAAAGCATTTTTAGATGAATTTAGGGTGCTTTTTGAAAAGGTAGTCATTTACGATGCCCACTAATTGAGAGGATAAATATCATTTTATTGACAGGGCATTAAAGCATATTCCTGTTTTATCTGCTCTGTCAATCACTTTTCCCAGGGGAAAGTTCCGATCTGGAATTTATGCCAATGGCCTGTTAATTCGTAAAAACAGGGTTACTATTTGAAGAGAATAGATTTTTTAGCACTATAATTGTTGTGTTTAAGAATTCTAATACATAGTTAATCCCATTATTTATGATGCAGAAGTTACCCTTACCCTTATGGACGATTGCTTCACCTTTGCTGGCATGGCTTGCTTATTTCGGCTTGTCCCTGAATTTCGGTGGAATTTATATTTTATTTTTAGCCGTGATGTTGGTCGCTGCGGTATTAGCTGCGGTACACCATGCTGAGGTCGTCGCCCATAAAGTAGGAGAGCCTTTTGGTACATTATTGCTGGCGCTTGCGGTCACTGTTATTGAGGTTGCGTTGATTGTTTCGTTGATGCTAACTGGCGGACCAGAAACGGCTGCCTTGGCACGGGATACTGTTTTTGCTGCGGTGATGATCATTTTAAACGGTATCATCGGAATATGTTTGCTTACCGGTGGGGTAAAGTACAAAGAACAGGTTTTTACTTTGCCAGGGGTAGGTGCCGCACTGGTTGCCTTAACAGCGATATTAGTGCTTACGCTTATTCTTCCCAATTATACAGTGAGTACACCGGGACCTCAATACAGTTCGGTTCAACTAATTTTTGTCGCGATTATATGCCTGGTGCTGTATGGCGCGTTTGTGATGGTACAGGCAGTAAGGCACCGCGACTACTTTTTACCACCCGATGCTGATGGAGATGAAGAAGTTCATGCCGAACCGCCTACTTTAAAGGTCGCATGGACGAGTGCTTTTTTATTGGTGCTGTGTTTGGGGATTGTTGTTTTACTGGCAAAAGCACTTGCACCTGATATTGAAAATGCTGTAGTGAATGCCGGTGCACCGAAATCACTTGTGGGGGTTATTATTGCCGCGGTAGTATTGCTGCCGGAAGGACTGGCAGCCTATAGGGCCGCAAAGAAGAACCGTTTGCAAACCAGCCTAAATCTTGCGCTGGGCTCAGCCCTGGCCAGTATTGGTTTAACTATACCTGCGGTGGCTATCGTTTCTATATTTACCGGAATGAGCATTACGCTGGGTATAGATATGAAGTCGACAGTGCTATTGCTGCTTTCCATGTTTACAATTATGCTTTCACTGGCAACGGGGAAAACGAATGTATTGCAGGGGATAGTATTGGTGGTTATTTTTGCGGTTTATCTTTTTACCATTATCGCCCCATAAACACTTTGATATTACATTTTTAAAGTTTTCCCTGCGGATGTATTACTTGTATGATTTCCTTTTTACTGTACTCCATTTACTGATTGTCGGCTTCAATTTGTTGGGCTGGATCTGGCGGTCGACAAGGAAATTACACTTTGTTCTTGTTCTATTTACCGCGGGTTCATGGTTGGTACTAGGTATATGGTATGGCTTGGGTTATTGCCCGGTAACAGATTGGCAATGGCAGGTCAAAGCGCATCTGGGAGAAACGAATTTACCGAACTCCTTTATAAAGTATTATGCAGATAAAATAACAGGGCAGGATGTATCTGCCGGTTTTATTGATGCTGCAACTGCAATATGCTTTGCGATTGCCGCAACGCTTTCAGTTTATTTAAATTTCTTTCGTAAGAAAGCAAAATAGTAGTTACGAAACCTAAAAAGTATCAATATCGTATGATCTGTTGCACGATTGTTGATCATACAGAAAAAACAAAATTAATATGATAAGAGCAGCGTTACCTGCGGATGCACATGAAATAGCCAAACTGATTATACTTGCGATGGATGACCTGGCTGTAAAATTTACCGGGGCCTCTGATCCTTATGAAGCGGTTCCGCTATTCGAAAGGTTCGCCGCATTGCCCGCTAATCAGTATAGCTACGAAAACATACTGGTTTACGCGGATGAAGATGGGGTATGTGGGATGATTAGTGCTTATGATGGTGCCGATCTTAGGGATTTAAGGGCTCCATTTTTGGGTCATCTGGACCAGGTATACGGTTTTAAGCACAATCCTGAAGATGAAACAGAAATGGGCGAATATTATATTGATTGTATTAGTGTTTCTCCAGATAAACAGGGTAAAGGTATTGGTAAAGTGCTAATTAAAGCTATGCTTGATTATGCGAAAGCACATCAGCATGATACAATAGGCTTGCTCGTTAATAAAGAAAACCCTAAAGCGGAGAAATTATATGAAAATTTGGGTTTTAAAGTTGTAAAGGAAAAGGACTTTATGGGCGGAAGGTATTTTCATATGCAATACAAGCTCGGCGCTGAGTAACAAAATCACTAATATGCCCTGCAATTGAAATAAAAGGCCTATTCTTGCAGGATAGCGAAATGCATTTGTTTAATAAATATATCTTAAGTCAAATAACCACCTGCTTATTGGTGGTTTTAATTTGTTTATCCTGCCCGATAAAGAGGGGGATTAAACAGGATATCGGTATTCCGGTGCCTTTACAGATTGAGCTTAATAAAACTAATGTAACTTCTACTTGTGGCGATTATAGAAAAAGTAATGCCAATAAGGTATCCCGATTTATAAAAGGTGATATCGGAATAACGGGAGGCCTGGTTCCGGTAGTGATCGTTCAAGACCTGTTTTCAAATAAAGGGGGGCTGGGCCTGCAACGAAAATCAGGTACCGGAATTCATCGGACTTTATTTATACTCTACCGTAAGATACTGATCTGAGATTATGGTTTTAATAACCCTGTATAAATAGTTGCAGGTTAGTTAATTATCATTTTAATCTGAAATCATTATTGAATGAAAATACAAAACGAACATTCGGGAATGGCTACTGCCTATTCCGTATCTGGCTTATTTACACTTTCATTACGTCTGGTAGCTGGCTGGACATATTTTTCTGCTTTCTGGAGACGTTTAATACTGGAGAACAAACTCGATTCGGAGGCTACGGGTTATATCGGAGAGAAGTTTAATCATTTTCTGCCCAATGCGCTTGGCATTAAGCCGATGATTGAATACCTGGTTAGTAACCCCGATGCACTATGGTGGGCAATGACTGTATTTACCATTGTGGAAGGTATAGTTGGCCTATTGTTTATGCTTGGTTTGTTTACACGGCTAATGAGTATCGGGGTGGTTAGCCTGGCCATGGGAATTCTATTGGGGGCCGGATGGTTAGGTACAACTTGCCTGGATGAATGGCAGATTGGTATTTTAGGCCTGGCCGCCGGGTTTACGATATTTTTATCAGGATCTGGAAAACACAGTCTTGACTACCTGATGATGTCGAGGTCTTTTAGAATTACTAAGCGCAAATGGTTCAGTTGGGTAGCTTCGGGCATACTTCCGGTAACAGCTGGAATATTACATCGCTGGACATTTGCCGGAGCCATGTTGATCCTTTTTATAACCCTTTTTACCAACCAGTATTTTCATGGTGGCGTATGGGGAACTTTGCACAATATGTCTGTAAAGCCTAAGCTGGAGCTTTCTAATGCGGTAATTCATCAAGGTAAGCTTTCATTTACAGCCTTTAGGGTGGAAGGTGCGGATGTTTATGGTTCCTTTTTAATAGGCATCAACATTTCCGATAGCGATGGCAACATAATAATGGAAATGAATGGAACTGATTTGGCAGAGCTTCCTGAAACAGCAATTGTGAATAGCTACGTCGCGAAAATAAAGCCCGGAAAACATAGTTTAGTTATACCGTTAGGCGCTAAAGCTGGTTTATCTATAGCAAACGCCGGCCTGGTTAATTTATCTGCCGGCAAATACACGTTGACGTTGACAGACATTAGTGGGATAACCTGGAGAACCGATGTGGATATGCGTAGGTAATAGATACCAACAACCAGAACTTAGTCAACAAGTTCTGGTTGTTTCCTGGTCAATCTATAAATGATAAACATGATCAATGCCGACAATATAGTTAACACCAGATAGCTTTGGCTAAGGTGATGCTCGTCTTTTGCCGGTAAGAAGGAAATGACACTATAGCTTAAAAAAGACACGATTACATAAGTAATACCTCCGGTTAAACCGCTGGCAATACCAGCATTTTTTGGAAACAATCCGAGGCAGAAGGTAAAGTAATTGTTGAAGATATACCCTGCTGTTACGTGGATGAGGAAGGCAAATAATACCATTGTATAAAGGCTGGATATAAACTGTACGCTTATGATCATTGTTAGTACGAAAACAATCTGAAACAGCAGGTTTGCAGCCATTTTTTTAAAGAACGGGCTGTTTATTGTTGCTTTGCCAATAAAGCCGCCTACCATCCAGGCAAAACCCAGCACCAGTGAACTGTAACCGGCTACTACGGGGCTTAAATGTAGATGATGTTCTATGATGAAAGGTCCGGTCATATTATAAATCATCACCATGGTATAAGCCAGGCCCAACATCACAATTCCCAGACTAAAGCTGGCTGTTTTTATCATGGTAACGTATATGCCGGTGATCTTTTTTAACGAGAACTCAGAGAAATGGGTTAAGGTTTCGCCACTATAGATATACTCCAATACCGCCAGAATTATAGCGAGGATAGCCAGGAAATAGAAATTTGATTCCCAGCCGAAAGCGGTTTGTAAATATCCACCGAGGAAGGGCGCTACAATAGGACCTGTAGACCAGATGATCGAGAACAGACTTAAATAATGTTTTAACTGATCACCGGTAAAAAGATCTACAAAGTACGCGCGTTTGGCAACTATAATCGTACCTACAGTAAAACCATGAATAATCCGCATGAGGTATATGAGGTATATATTATGCGTATTGGCGATAATAATACTGGCCGCGGCGAATATGAGCAGACAAATAAGGCTTAGTTTATATCGGCCGAAACTATCCAATACACTGCCTATGAATAGCTGAGATATGCCATAGCTGATTAAAAATAGGCTTAAGGTAAGTTGTACCTGTAAACTGCTAACTTCCATGGAGGAAGCCATACTTGGTAAGGACGGGATATAAATATCTGTAGCAAAGCCCGATAGTGGGAGCAGTGCAAATGCAAGTATGGTTGAGATGCCTTGATGTTCTTTTTTTAGTACTGTTGTGTTGTTCAAAACGTGGTAGATGTTATTTTAATGGCGCAAAGTTAGGCTTTCATAGCTCCACGAACCTGTTTTTTGAACATGATAGTGTAATAATTACATCTGCGGAATTTCATATTCCTTAAGCCACGATCTTAATTTCTTTAAGTCTTTTTCCATTTGAACGATCACATCATCCTGTGGTACAGTTAATCTGGTTGCACCTGATTCTGCCCCGCCCAAAGGATATTCGTAATGTAATGACAGCGGCTTAACAATATTGTATTTTTTGATCAGCTGAAAGTATTGTTTGAAATCAACCATGCCTTGTCCTAACGCAATATTTTTGGTTTCCCATTTCTCACCGTCCTTTGCCCAGTAAAAGTCTTTTATCGGCATTGAACCGATATGGTTGTGGATCAATTTAAAACTGGTTGGCCATGCTTTAGCACCATCTACAGTGGCGTGCCTGACATCAAATTGACAACCAATCCATTTTGGGTCCAGGTCTTTTATAGCCATCCATAGGTCCCACAATGATCCTCCGAATAGTCCTGTGTGATTTTGATAATCACCATGAATATTATAGCGTTGATTCAAAACAGCCAAACCGCTGAGCCGTTTTTTAAAAATATTGATGTCTGTGATTGGGGCCGCTTCCTTGTCATAAGCATACCAGCCCATTCGATAGTTTTTAATACCTAACTGTGATGCCGCTTTTAAAACATCATCAGTGTACTGATCATTAGCGTCTTTAATGTCGGTGGTAATGGTATAAACATCAATTCCTTCTTTTCGTATGGCTTCAACAGCTATAGGGAGATCCCTGGCTACATTTTCTGGACTTACATGACCTTTTGCACGTACAGTAAGGTCAATTCCATCGAAGCCCATCTTTGCGGCAAGCTTTGCCATGTCTTTGAAATTAAGCCATTGCAGGTTTTTAGAAAAAATGCTGATGCTCACCTTCCCGGCATGGGCAGAAATAGGTGTTGCTTTATCAGCGAAGCCAAAAGCGGTTAATCCAGATAGGCTAAGGGGCAGCCCAGCTGCGGTAACAGCAGCGTACTTCATAAAATCTTTACGGGATATAGGATTGTTCATCATTAAAGCATTGGTTATTTCAAATTTTCCAGGTTATCCTGTAAACTTCAATATGCTAATCTTTTATTTTATTTACAAACCTGGAAAGCTCCCGGATGTATTTATCTAATGATTGGGCGGAGGATTTTAAATAGTCAATTGACTGCTTTAAGTCTTCGGGTGCATCATTATTGTAACTAATCACTTCTGTTAAGCCCAGTATCTGCACAACAGGTTGCCTCATTTGATGTGAAATCCTGAAAAGCATCTCTTCCAGATGTTTCATATTCTCGGTACGTTCTTTTTCTTCGACGGCTTTTCTGTCCGAAATTAACGTCCTTAAAGATAAGTATTGAAAAGGTTTACCAGCGTTATTTTTGATCGGTACGATAATGCTGTCGACCCAATAATGGCTATTGTCTTTAGCGGTGTTCTTTATTTCTCCATACCAAACTTCGCCCTTTGCAATTGTTTGCCACATTTGTTTAAAGAAATGTTTGGGATGATGGCCGGAGTTGATCATGCTATGATTTTTACCAATCAGCTCATCAGCATCGTATTGTGAGACTTCACAGAACCTTTTGTTGACGTAGATGATGTTTCCCTTAATGTCTGTAATTGAAGATATCAGACTGTTGTCTACTGCTTGCTGGTAAGCAGATAAAACATTAATTAATTCGTTTTTTGAACTTGATTCCCCGTACCCAAAAACCCCTTCGTTTAAATTCATAATCCCGCAAATCTACATATTGAAGTATATTCCATCTATTTTTTGATGTAACAAATTTATTTTTATGCTGAAACTATCATAAGTATAACACATACAAACAGCAATAAACCGAGCCTGCGAGCTCTTGATCACAAAAATCAAATAGAAACCAGTGAAAAATATGCTTATGATAGCTTCATAGCCATTAAAAAACAAATATATTCTAATGAAAATGACTGCTTTATTGGTACTTATAGGCTAAAGACTAATATTAATAAGTACCTTTGCCATTTAAAGCCATAGGTGTTATGAATGATTACAGTGACTTGATGTTGGTAGACAAGAACTCAGGAAAAATAAAGGATCTTGAAGATGCTTTGAATAGGGTTGAAGTAACCTATGCGCATTGGTTAAATAAACGCGAGAATATCCATACAGGAGAAAAGCCAGATAAGCTTGGAAATTATTTCCGTTATTTCTATACAGATAAAGGTATCCAGTTTTATGTAAAAGATCATCTTCCCCAGGAGATCAAAAATGCATGTTGGTCGGCCTATAAAAACATATTCGGTCAATAGAACACGCGTGTTAATAGATAACGGTTCTAAATTGAAATGATATTCCGAACTGTACCATCATTGTTTTAGTTTTGCGGCAAACTAACAAAGCATGTCAAAAACAAAACTTACAATTAATAATAACGGTTCAGTTAAGATCGAAGGTGATTTTGAAATCGTAGACAGAAACGGTGAGGTTTATGGGCTACAGGGAAGAACTGTGTTATCTATTTGCCGTTGTGGATTATCGAAAAATAAACCGTTTTGTGATGGTTCTCATAATGGACATTTTGAGCATGAGGCAATTGCCTTTGAGCTCCCTCCAAAAAAAGCTTAATTAAAATGTAGAATAATCTACACCTTTTTTGCTTTAATATTCTCATTGAAGTGACTATTTATCTTAAATTTATTAAGATAAATAGTCACCCATGAAACAGCTGTTATTATACTTTCTTTTAACTTGTTCTATTGCTTCATCTGCGCAGCAAACGCAAAAGCCGGTATTGCATGGACGGAATTGGATGGCCATTACCGGTAAACCTTTGGCGGCCACTGCTGGTGCCATGATCTTTCAGCAGGGAGGCAACGCGGTTGATGCAGCGTGCGCAATGCTTGCTGCTACCTGTACGATGTGGGATACGCTAAGCTGGGGTGGCGAAACACAGGTCTTAATCTACAATCCGCACACAAAAAAAGTTATCGCAATTAATGCAATGGGGATTGCCCCATCTGGTGCTACTGTTGAGTTTTTTAAAAGTAAGGGCTATAATTTCCCTCCCGAGTTTGGGCCATTGGCCGCTACAACCCCGGGTACACCCGGTGGCCTCATTTACATGTTGATCAATTACGGCACCATGAGCCTGGAACAGGTACTTGCTCCGGCTATACAAATGTCGGCAGGATACCCTATAGAAGCACAAGCAGCCAATTATATAGAGCGGCAGAAGTCGCTGATTAAACAATGGCCTTACAGCAAAAAGGTATTTCTGACACATCCGGGTGAACAAAGAGAAGCACCTGAAGCTGGTGAAATTTTTGTTCAGCAAGACCTGCTAAATACACTGAACAAACTGGTGGCAGCGGAAAAAGCAGCGCTTAAAAAAGGTAAGGGGCGTAAAGATGCGCTGATGGCAGCTTACGATCGGTTCTATAAAGGGGATATAGCCCGGGAATTTGTACGGGGTTGTCAGGAACAAGGTGGCTTGATTACCATGGAGGACCTTGCAAAATGGAAACCCATAGCCGAAGAGCCCTTAATGGTAAACTACAAGGGGATTGACGTTTATAAAATGCAGCAATGGACCCAGGGACCGGTCATGTTACAGGCCTTAAACATATTGGAGAACTTTGACCTTAAAGGCATGGGCTATAACAGCGCCAAATATATCCATACTGTTTACCAGGCGATGAACCTTGCTTTTGCTGATCGTGATTTTTACTATGGAGATCCATATATGAATCCTGCTGGCCCCATTAAAGGCTTGTTGAGTAAAGCATATGCCAAACAAAGAGCTGGCCTGGTCCAATATTTAAAGAATGATGTGAATATAGGACCGGGTGATCCTTATCCATTTGAAGGTGGTACTAATCCTTATTTGAACCTGCTTAAACGCAGGGGATACGAGATGGATACCACCAAACGCAATTTCGCACCCAAACACGATATGGGGAATTATTCTCCGAAAGCGGACTATGACGATAGGTTATGGCGCGGTACTACCTCTGTAGAGGCAGCCGATAAAGAGGGGTGGGTAGTCTCTATTACACCAAGTGGGGGGTGGCTGCCAGCTTGTATTGCCGGCAATACAGGTGTAGGTATGAGCCAGCGTATGCAGAGTTTTGTACTTGATCCTGCATTAAATCCGTTTAACGTAGTTGCTCCGGGGAAACGCCCCAGGGTTACATTATCGCCTTCAATGGCGCTTAAGGATGGAAAGCCATTTTTATCATCAGCAGTACAAGGGGGCGATACCCAGGACCAAAATCTGTTGCAGTTCTTTTTAAATGTAGTGGAGTTTGGAATGAATGTTCAACAAGCTACCGAAGCGGCTAATTTTAATTCAAACCAACTCTGGCTATCCCTTGGCGGAACGAAAACTTCAGACCGCGAACCTAAACCAGGCCAGGTCCTTTTGAATAACAATACAAAAGATCCGGTAAAGAACGAACTGATTAAGATGGGGTATAGCCTTAGCTTTGGCGATCGGACCAGTGGACCAATTAATGCTATTTTTTTTGATTGGAAACACAACAGCTTATGGGGAGGCTCCAGTAATCACGGTGAGGATTATGGGATAGCCTGGTAAGGTAACAATTGTAACTGAGCTCATTTATTCTAAAAGGTTTTACTAGCTTTGGCCGAAAATAACCCGTTAATTAAATAAGCATGACGCCAGGAAATTTTAAGGTAAACTATGATGGAAGTAATCTGTCGGCAACAATAAGTGTGCAGCCATCACTTTCCCTGAAAATAGCTTTGTACTTATTGAATATTCTATTGATAGCTGTTATCGTGTTGTTTACAATTGGTGGGGTAGGTGTAATTGTCCTGTTTATTGTAGCCTTTGAAATCCTGTTTTTAAGGTATTCCATCTGGAACCTTCACGGCGCTGAAACTGTTACATTGACAAAAGACAGCTTAAGTTACCAGCAATTTTACGGCCTTTTAAAATTAGGTATTAAGCGTTTTAAAATCAATAAAACGATGAGGGTAATTCCATTTCATGAAAATTTTCAGGCAGGAAATAAGTCCATGAAATTAATTTTTGAATCTTACGATAGCGATAACGAGCCTGTCAATCTTTATCAGACAGCCCTGGTAATTTCGCGTGAAGATTATGCAATTTTTATGAAAGCATTTAATCAGCTATACTCAAATTAAAAAGAATAAAAAGCGGTCACCCTGACTAAGAAATAAAGCTATATTTGCGCCTTTATTCCGATCCAGATTGAGAAAGTATATTGTTATCCTGCTTATATTCATAAGCTTTTCCGGTTATTCCCAAAACGTAAGCATCTGTTCGTGGAACATACAGAACTTTGGTAAATCTAAGAATGATGCCGAGTTAAACTACATTGCAAGCATTGTTAAAGAGTTCGACCTTATCGCAATTCAGGAAGTGGTTGCAGGTTATGGTGGTAGTCAGGCCGTAGCTAGACTGGCGGATGAGTTAAACCGAAGAGGGAGTAAGTGGGATTATGTGATCAGTACCCCTACCTCCAGCATCGGGAGTTCTAAAGAACGTTATGCTTTTTTATGGAACACTTCCAGGGTTAAACGGACCGGAGTGGCATGGTTAGAGGATAATTATAGCGGGCAAATTGACAGGGAGCCTTATTTATGCCAGTTTACGGTTGGAAAGAAGGTATTCACCCTTGCAAGTTTTCATGCTGTTCCCAAATCAAAACAACCGGAAACGGAAATTAAGTATCTTAAATTTTTGCCGGACCTTTATCCTGATCATAACCTGATATTTTGTGGTGATTTTAACTTGCCCCAATCACATACGGTGTTTAATCCCTTAAAGAAAATGGGATATAAGTCTGCTTTAACAGGTCAAAAGACTTCCTTAAAACAAGATTGTGTAAACGACAATTGTTTAGCTTCTGAATACGATAATTTCTATTTTAAAGCCGATGTATTGCAGGTTTTGAAAACAGGGATAGTTCATTTTTACCGTGACTTTGAAACCATGAAAGACGCAAGGAGAATTTCAGATCATGTACCTGTTTACATGCAGCTGTCCTTAAGCGTAACGGCCAGGTAATACTAATTCAATGATTTCCCGAAAGGAGAGAAAGCAAGGTTCATCAATTTAAAGTGCTGCCTTCCCCATGGAATTCCGACAATGGTAATACAAAGTAATATACCAAAGAAGAGATGGGTAAGTACTATCCAGATACCGCCGAATATCAGCCAGATGATGTTCATTATTGTGGAGAGACAGCCAGTATTGGAAGCTGTATCGGTAATTTTAACCCCAAAGGGAGCAAGGCCTACTATGGCAAATTTAAAACACTGGAGCCCGAACGGAATGCCTACAATGGTGAGACATAAAATCAGGCCACCAAAAATATACTGGAAGAAAATGAATATTCCGCCAAAGATGATCCAGATGATGTTGCCCAATAAATTCATAACGCTACTTTAATTATAGATAAAATAAGTGTGTATTAGTTACAAACGATAATCTAATATCATTAGAAAATTAAATATTATGTCATAGTATCATCAGATATGATATTTTTTTAAAATCTTTTTCAATTATCTGTTTATAATCAGTCTAAATTAATACTTTTGCAGGACAATCATCATCCCTAACGAAGATTGAATTATTGACTCTTTATAGATTTCTCTCAATCTTATATTTTAACTGATAACCACAAATACGAAAGAATGAAGTTACGTTTTTTACAATGCTCAATTTTCCTGATAGGAATAGCTTTGTCAGGTACAGCCGCTGCACAACAGATCCAAAAACCGAAGTTAAAATCAAGCACTGCTTTTGCGATAGTAGTAGATGATGTAACTTACCAGAAAGCTAAGACAGAAATCGACAATTATAGGGCTGCAGTTGAAAAAGGTGGTTTGGGCACTTATATCATCTCCAATAACTGGAAGAACCCTGAAGAGATCCGCACAATTTTGAAAGGACTGTATAACCAGCCTCAAAAGCTGGAAGGAACGGTTTTGATCGGCGATATTCCAATTCCAATGGTTAGGGATGCACAATACCTGACTTCAACTTTTAAAATGAACCAGAAGATCAACTGGCAGCGTTCATCAGTTCCATCGGATCGTTTTTATGACGATTTTCATTTGGGATTTGATTTTATAAAGCAAGATACCGCAAAGAAAAGCTATTTCTATTATTCGATCAATCCAACAGGGCCGCAACAGATTAAAATGAGTATTTATTCTGCGCGTATTAAACCTCCGGTATTTGAAGGAAAGGATAAGTATCAGCTTATAAAGGCTTATTTGACAAAAGTTGTAGCGGAAAAAGCCAAACAAAATAAGATAAATGATGTGTTCATTTCTACCGCACATGGATACAATTCTGAGTCGTTAAATGCCTGGGCAGGTGAGCAGCTTGCTTTTAAAAATCAATTTCCAGGATTATTTCGTCCGGGTAACCAGCTAAAGTTCTTCAATTTTACAAATGATCCTTTTTTAAAGTTTAACTTACTTTCGGCATTAAAAAACAAAGACCTGGACATCGCCATTATGCATGGTCACGGTTCTCCTGACCTTCAATTGGTAAACGGTTATCCCGCCGTTTCTAACCCACAGGGATCCATAGAGAATATCACCCGCTATTTACGTGCTAAAGTGCGTTCTGCGAAAGAGGACGGTAGGGACGTGCAAAAAGTGAAAGATGGATTTGTAAAATCTTTAGGCGTTTCAATGGCCTGGATGGACAATGCGCTTGATGAGAAGATAACGATCGCAGATTCTCTTTTTAATGAAAACCTGGATATTCATATTAAAGATATTGTAAACGCAAAGCCCAATGCGCGTTTTGTAATGCTCGATAACTGTTTAACCGGTTCATTTCATTTGGACGAGTACCTTGCTGGTTATTACCCATTTTCGGAAGGCTCGAACATTGTGGCCATTGCCAATAGTATAGGTGTTTTACAAGATTTATGGCCAGATCAATTGCTGGGTGTATTACAACATGGCAGTCGTGTAGGAAATTGGTTTAAGCACGTGGCTTACCTGGAGACACACATCATGGGCGATCCAACATTCAGCTTCAAAAGCAATGGCGATTTTGATGTAAACCAGGCCATCACCGGAAACAATAACACTGCTTACTGGAAGAACGTACTGACCAAACCTGATGCCGACCTACAGGCGCTTGCATTGGTTTACCTGGCCGATCAGTTGAAAACTGCTGAGTTATCTGCGATTTTAAAGAAAACGTATTTTAACTCGTATTACGAAACTACAAGGACACAAGCTTTTGTATTACTGGAAAAATTAAATAATGCCGATTATTATCAGGTGTTGAAAGCCGCGGTAAATGATCCATATGAGTTCATTAGACGCAGGGCAGTTTATGAAATCAGTGAAAATGGTGGCGATGAGTTTGTGCCGGCCATGGTTTCTATGATCGTTAATGATTTTCATTCGGAAAGAGTTGCCTCAAAAATCCGTGGCATGCTCCCTTTTATGAATGCTGCCACTTGTTTGCAGGAAATAGATCAGCAGATTACCCCGGAGAACCTGGTTCATTTTGAAGATTCACGTGCGGCCCTGATCAAATCGATTAAATACAGTGAGCAAAAGGTCGGTCAGATGATCGATACGGCTTTGGATAAAACTAAATCTGATAAGATCAGACTAGGTGATATCAGTACCATGCGTGCTTATCGTTATCATCAAACTATCCCTGCATTGGTTTCTATTGTAAAGGACAAAACCAATAGCGATTACCTACGCCTTTACACACTTGAAGTATTGAGTTGGTTCCCAAGATCATATCGTAAAGAAGAAATTCTTGCCTTATGTAAAGAGATCACGCAAAGCGACGCTTACAATAGCGATTTAAAGAAGCAGGCACAAAAGAACATTAACATTTTTTTATAGCATTTAAATACCCTTAACAACATAGCGATGAAAACAATAAAACTTACTGTAGCTTTATTTATGCTAGCCAGTGTGGCATTTGCACAAAAAGCGAAAAGACCTATATTACCAGCGGATGTGCAGATTAGAGTGGCGCTATTGGCAGCACCTATTAAAGACCGCGCCAATGCAACGGTTTACGGGTACACACCTGAAGGCAAGTTTACGACCTTGCGCCAAGGTACGAACGATATGATCTGCCTGGCGCCAAATCCTAAGCAAGCGGGTATTTATGTATATGCTTATCCTAAAAGATTGGACCCGTTTATGGCCCGTGGCCGTGAGTTAACTGCTGAAGGTAAGGGTACCCAGGAAAAAAATGACGCCAGAGAGGCGGAGGTTAAGTCTGGAAAACTTGATTTTCCTAAAGATCCAACAGCTCTTTTCGGATACTGGGGCAAGGATGAAGATCTGGTCCCGGCAACAGGTGAGATTAAAAACGGGATGCGTCGTTATGTAATTTATGTTCCTTATGCTACAGGCGAAAGTACCGGCTTGCCAACACTTCCATCAGTACCGGGTATGCCATGGTTAATGAATGCCGGTACCTATAAGGCACACATTATGATGAACCCCGAAAATATGGGTCATGAACATACTGCCCCAACTAAGAAAACAAACTAAGCTGTAACAGTTATGATAAAATATTTATCCTTTACACGTTGTGTAATCGTTGGCTTATTTTTGCTCTTTTTTCAGTTTCAGACTGCTTTTGCACAGTCAAACAAAGGTTCTTTCAAGTTAGGTGGAACAGTGTGGGAGAAGAATGGAAAGGTTAAGACAACCATTCCTTATGCTACTGTTTCTATTAATGACTATGGTATAACTGTAAGTACCGATGTCTCCGGGAAGTTTGTTGTCAATGCTGTGCCTGCCGGTCGTGCTACCTTAAGTGTGAAATACCTGGGGATGGTTACTTTAGATACGGTGATCAATGTAAATGCAGATCTTAATTTAGACCTGTACCTGGCTGTAGCCGATTTCAGGCTACAGGAAGTAAATGTAACTGCTAAAAGTGGAAAAGATGGTGCAGGAACTTCTTCTAAAATATCCAGAACAGCTATTGATCATCTTCAGGCCAATAACCTTGCTGATGTAATGGCTTTATTGCCAGGGGGAAAAACAGTCAACCCTGTATTGACAAATGCGACACAGATCAATATCAGAAATGTGACTACCACAAACGCCAACGTGAACAATATAAATGGTTTCGGAACGGTGATCATGATGAATGGTGCACCAGTATCCAACAATGCCAACTTACAGACCCTTTCACCATCAGTAAGTGGTGGTTCAGGCGTTTTGGGCGGTGGGGCTTCACCGAATGCAGGATTTGATGCCCGTAGCATTTCGATGGATAATGTGGAATCCGTAGAAGTAATCCGTGGTGTTCCGGGTGTAGAGTATGGTGATGTAACTTCAGGTGTTGTAATCGTAAATACAAAGGCGGGAAACCAACCCTTAAAGATCAATGCGAAAACCAATCCCAACGTTTACCAGGTCTCGGCAACAAAAGGTACAGATTTGGGAGGCAATAAGGGCGCATTGAACCTGGGCCTTGATTATGCACACAATACAACAGATCCTGTAGCATCCTATGCTTATTATGAAAGGTTTACCGCAAATGCGATGTACTCCAATCTTTTTTTTAATAACCGTTTGAAGTCGAATACTTCAGTGGATCTCATTTACGGGAAAGATACCCGTAAGGCAAATCCTGATGATATTTTATCAAAAACGAGTACGAGTGGCCGTGATCTGGGTTTCATTTTCAATACCAATGGGAACCTTGCTTTTAATAACCAATGGCTACGCAATATCAATTATGTAGGTAGGGTAGGATATACTACAAAAAACAGTTTTTATGAGACTGAGTATACCTCTGCAACTGCACCTTATTCCATGACGTATACAGAGGGTGCGGTATTATCCAATAAACCAAATACAGATCTTTTTGATGTAGATGGAAAAAAGATCACCAATATTGGCCCTGCTGATCAGGGGTTATATGCACTTTCTTTGCCAAGTACCTATGTGGGCCGCTATAATATCAATGGTAAAGAATTCAATACCTATTTTAAAGCGATAGCTACATTTTTTAATAAAATTGGCGGTACAAATAACAAATGGCTGATAGGAGCGGACTTTAAATCGGACAAGAATTACGGTGATGGTAAGACTTTTTCCAACGAACTGCCACCGAAAACAAGTAATTCGAATTTAAATGCTTCATTCAGGCAAAGGGTTTATAAAGATATTCCTGGTGTAAACCAGTTGGGGCTTTTCGCCGAAGAGCGTTTCAATACACATCTGGGTAGCCATTATCTTGAAATTATTGCAGGTGCACGCTATGATCGTTTTTCTGGTAATAGAGATGCGCTCTCCCCAAGGCTAAACGCTTCATTTGAAGTGGTTCCGGGTACATTCAAAATAAGAGGGGCTTATGGTAAGCTGGCGAAAGCTCCTTCAATACTCTATCTACATCCTGAAGATGCTTATTATGAGTATATTAATATTAATGAAACTGCATCGGCTATTCCAGTGGACCAGCAAGTTTACATGACCACCACACGTGTGTTTAATACCGGGAATCAGGACCTTAAAATCGCTAAGAACGAGAAATCGGAATTGGGTTTTGATTTGAACCTAAAACAATATACATTAAGGGTGACTGCATTCAGAGAGCGTATGGAAAATGGATATGCACTTGGCAATACCATAAATACTTTCAGGCCGGTTACTTATAATCAATACGTGCGCTCTGTTACAGGTGGGCCACCTGTTTACCAAATAAGTGCAAGCAATACCGTATTGGCTAAATATTTTACGCCTACAAATAACCAGGTATCCAATAACAAGGGGGTAGAGGTTGAGCTTGATTTAGGCCGTTTCCCATCTATAGCGAGTTCATTCTCCATCAACGGTGCCTGGACCCAATCGGAAAGTTACAACAATGGCTATACTTTTTTTGATGACTATACCACTCTTGATCCTGCAAAAAGAACCCATATTGGACTTTATGAGCAAGGGATGCAAAAGAGAAATGACCAGGAATTCGTAACCAGCTTAAGAAGCACGCACAATATCCCTAGGATAGGTTTTGTGGTTACACTTACTACACAGGTGGTCTGGAACCAAAGCAACTGGAACAAATTCGGAAACGATTCAATACCGGTGAAATACATTGATAAAAACAGTGGGACAGTGCATGATTTTGACCCGGCACGTAAAGATGAACCTGAATTTAAAAGTCTGATCAGATCGGTAAATACAAGAGATTACATCAAAGAATCTTATCCGCCATTATTAGTGTTCAACTTAAATCTAACTAAAGAAATTGCAGATTATATGCGTGTTTCATTTTTTGCCAATAACATGTTCAGAAGTTACCCTATTGCAGAATCGAAAAGGAATACGGGTACTTACATTAAGCGGAACGGAAGTTATTTCTTTGGTTTGGAGCTGGCATTAACGTTAAAATAAGGATATCATGAAAATATTTAAAACATTGGTTTTCGCGGCCGTTATCACCTTACTTTTTACTGGCTGTAAAAAAATTAGTGACGGTCTGGACACAGAAAAAGTAGGGAAATATACTATTGGGATCCAGGCCCCTTCAGTACTGGAAGGGATAACAAGTACTGCGGGACTTAAGATTGTATTCGAGAATTTTGCAGAGGGCTTTAAGCTGGAAAAAACACTCGGAGAAGGTACAACCACTATTGATGGCCTGATACCGGGAATATACAGTATAAACATTTCGGGCAGGGTAGAGAACAGTACAGGACAGAGTTATTACCTGAGTGGCAGCAAGATTAATTATGCGATCATAAAAACCGGAACTTCAATAGAAATTCCGGTAACCGGCCTAAAAGTTAGTCCGCTTATTTTTAGCGAAATTTTTTATGCGGGTACAGCAACTAATTATTTCAGAAACCAGTTCTATGAAGTCTACAATAATTCTGATGAGGTGATTTACCTCGACGGAATCTGTTTTGCTAATTTAACACCGGCAACAGCGACAACAACATTGCCATTATGGCCTGCTGAAGACGGGAATAAATATGCTTATGCGGAGCGGATCTGGAAAATCCCAGGAACGGGCAATCAATATCCACTTGCACCAGGTGAATCTTTTGTGATGTCGCAATTCGCAGCAAATCATAAGCTGCCCCAGTACAACCCAAATTCTCCTGTTGATTGCTCTTCTTCTGAATTTGAATTCAATATGAACAATGCAAATTTTCCGGATCAGCCTGCCGTTGATATGCAACATGTTTTTTATAACGCAAGCGCATCTAAAGGTACTTTACCCCAATATCTTACTTCTGTTTTTGGAGGTGCATATGTAATTTTTAAGGTGCCTGCCGATGAAGCATATGATCCGGTTAACAACGCGGCTTTGCGCACTAAAAACCTTGCCGTTGCCTCAACCATGCAGTATGCAAAAATACCAATCAACTATATTCTTGATGCAGTTGAATGTGGCCAGAACCAGAATATGGTTGCGGCAAAACGTGTGCCTTCTGTTTTGGATGCCGGGATGACTTATGTTGGTGCCACCTACAACTCTTTAGGTGTTGCCCGTAAAGTTGCAGTGGTAAACCCTGATGGTACGCCAATTTTTATGGATACCAATAACAGTACCGATGACTTTGAAAGGGGAGTGGTGCCGCAATTCAGAAGGAACGGAGCGAAGATGCCGTCCTGGAACCACACCAAATAAATAGCAGAATCAGATCACTATCAAGAATTAACAAATGAATATATATACCCGTTATCAATTGAATAAGATATATGTCGCATTTTTCCTGCTGTTTGGCGTGCATACTGCCTCTGCCCAGCAAGAAGCTGGTATAACTACTCCTGCTGCCCTGGATTTGTTGAACCAGAACAGCTTTTGGAAGAAATCAAATAATGCCGCAGGTTTGCAGTTTGATCAGCCATTTCAGTACTCGCAGCTAAGTGCAGGCTATGATAGTTACGGAGGTAATTTTCACCGTCCACAACAAGGTACTTCAGGAAACAGTCAAACCGTTGCTACGGAAGGCAATCTTTTTGTGGGCGACTATTTTCTGAGCGGTTCGTTCAGCTACTTGCGTGATAACATTAAAAACGCGAATTACAACGCATCTATCATTAACCCATATCGTGGAATGCCATTTTTTATCGCAGATTTAAATCCCAGCGACTGGAACAATCAGCACTATAACCTCGGCTTTAGCATCGCTACACCGAAATTTAATGATCAATGGTCATTCGGATTGCAAGGTAATTATACTGCTTCCAGCGGGGCTAAACAGCGTGACCTTCGCACTAAAAATGAATACTTCGAATTGTCGGTAAAGCCGGCTGTAGTATATTCTCCTTCAAAGGAACATCATTTTGGACTAAACCTATTGTATGGAAGTGTAAAAGAAGAGTCGGCCCAGAGCAATGTGAATACCAACGTAAATCAGACTTATTACGATTTAATGGGTTTGGGTACCGCTGTAAGTTATATTGGTACCGGTCGTAATAGTAATTATGTAGGAGATGCCCTGGGGGCTGGGTTTCAATACCATTTTGATGGAAATGTAAAAGTTTTCCTATCTGCAGATTATTCCGTTGAAGCTGAAAAATTGCAGTCTAGTTTTATTACGCCAAGGGATATTACCTCTGTAGTTAGACATGTGTGGAACGGTAAATTATCGTTAAGAACAAGTCGTGATAAATTGGGGCATTTGGTTGACTTCAATTACTACAACAGAAATATAGACGGGATTCAATACATCACCCAACGAGATAATTCTGAAACACAACAAGGCTGGATTACCCTATTTAAAAACATCCGTTCTACTTACAGCGTTCAAAATGCTGGTGTTCAGTACAGCCTCATAGGTAAAGAAAGCCGGGGAAACGAATATTCCTGGAAGCTTAACGCTGGTATAGCTTATGAACGGTTAAAAGATGAATACATTTTACCAAACTCTATCAAGCAGGTTGAAAATGCCATCATCACCTTAAATGGTAATAAGAACTTTATCCTTCCTGGTAAGAAGGGTAAGAGATTGCTTGCGGGAGTAGAGCTTGGTTATAATTCAAACCTTTCAGGACGTTACCAATACAATGGTGCAAATCCGGAGTACCCAACTGTAACCGGCTTAGAACAGCATGATTTTAATTATCTTTCTTCAGATTACCTGGCTGCAAAGTTGCCAATAGTATATTCGCAGCAGTTAACGGACAATAGTAAAAATATAATATTTATCAAAGGAAGTGTTCAGTATATACATACAAACAGTTTCAGTTATAAAGAGCGGTATTTTACCAGTCTTAGTGCAGGGGTTAATTTTTAATCGTTTTTTATCCAGGGATCCTGGCACCGAAAGAAATACAAAGAAGTGTCCTGATAAAATTTTGGGCTAGCTGTTAAGCTGGCCCATCTCATTAAATCTATATTTCTTGAATTACAATTTATTGCTAATAATTCTATAAACTGTTAACATGATTGTCAGCTCGTGAAGTGGCAATAGTAGGCTCATTAACATCAGCAAATTCTAACGTGAAGGTGGTGCCACTGCCGGGCACGCTATTAAAGCTGATCCTGCCGTTTTGCATCTCTGTATATTCTTTACACAAGATCAGGCCCAGTCCAATACCTTTTTCGTTGTTTGTTCCGTAAGTTGATACCACATTCAGCTTAAAAAGGTCTTCCTGCTTTGCCATAGGGATGCCCACACCATTATCCATTATGTGTAACTTGACATAGCCGGCACCATAAGAACTATAGAGCTGGATTTCCCCACCAGGAAGGGTAAACTTTATTGCGTTATTTATCAGGTTCCTGATCACCAACTTCAGCATATCCAGATCGGCAATGAGTTCAATTGATGGATCAATATTCACAACAATTGCGACAGCTTTTATATCCGCTGCTGCTTGCTGAATAAGCAGACAGGTCGATACCACTTCAGACAAGTTTAGTCTTACCATATTTACACTGGTGCCCCCGTCCATTTGCGATTTCGTCCAGTTTAACAAATTATGCAACATCACCTGTGTATTTTTTGTCTCATTGAGCAGGTTGCTTTCCAGAAAGCGGCGTTCCTCTGGCGACAATTCATATTCATTGAGTGTCTCCAGAAAAATCGCGATGGAGTTGAGTGGAGAACGTAGGTCGTGAGATAAAATAGACAGTAAGCGGGTCTTTGAATCGTTGGCTTCTTTTAAAGCCAGGGAAGCTTTCAGTGCATTATTCTTTTCTCGCTGATAACTGCTGATCAGATAAGAAAGTACCGCACCTATACACACGACTACAGCGATATAAGTAGTTGCCATGTCCACGAATAAATCGCTACGCTTTGCGTAAGTGACTTCGACAAATTCACTGTTGTAATACTCAATCAGCAATAACCCAACAACAATACCCACATTTATAAGTATCCAAAATAGATACTGTCGGGTAGGCATTACCGACAAGGTAAAAACCAGTGATAGGAGGTAAAGTATTAATGTAGGTCCATGTATACCTGAATTGATAAAGTAATTAAATGCCATAAAAACGCTGGTGCCGGCACTAAATAAAATGAAGCTAACCTGCATCCTGCCAAAATACCGGGAATTGATGTACATCGCCACAATTACAATCCAGGTAGCCGAAAGAGCCACGCTGACCATCGGTACCTTTATAAAGGTATTTACCAGTAGTGCCAAAGGAAGACCGATCATAGCAATCACACTTACCTCATGAAATATCCTCGCCTGGAGTGGTGTGTTGGCGTTGCTGCCGATCAATTTGGCATGTAGTCGTCTAATAGATTTGATCATCAAAAAGAATTGCCGTTTTAAAAGTAGTAAATTTAATAAAAATCTAATCAGTACAACATTACCTTTTGGATAGGTCCTTAATGATTAAATACAATATATTATCATTGCGACAAAGGCTGCAACAAGCGTGTTTAAGAAATTTACAACGTTGTTTCCGATAAAGTGTTCCCGCTCCAATGCGGCACCTAATATTGAATCTACCAGATTGCCAATTATACCGGCAAGAAACACTATCAAACCTGCTTTATTGAAACCAGAGTAGATGAACGCTATAATACAGCTACCGGCAGCGCCGATAAAGAAGCCCTCCAAACTTACAACGCCGTCTAAACCATTTGCTTCTTTTTTTAAAGTAAGGATATTGTAAAAGCGGCGTCCATATACCATTCCCAGTTCAGAAGATAAGGTATCAGCTAGTGCTGATGCCAGACTTGCGGCCATCATCATTATATATAATTCATGGTGTTGCGGATCTATAATCGCAAGTATAGCTGTTAAAGCAGCTACACCTCCATTTGCAAGTACCTGTTTGCTGTTTCTGCCTTTATCCGCTAAATTATCAGGATGAAGTTTTGCTTTTACTTCTTTTTTATGTGCCGTAGCCAGCACACTGAGGACAAAGAAAGTCATCAGCATCAAAATGCCCTTTAATTGGGCCGTTTGTAAAACAAGAAGTCCAATAATCGCAGCTGTAATGGCGGCTTGAAAAGTAAGTTTTCTTTTTTTTACACTTATAGCCATGATCACCAACAGTGCCAATAGGGTAAAAAGCAGATAAGGGCTTGTAGACAAAAACATTAAGGTCATTTTTTCAAATATCATCATAATGCCCGTTTAAAATAAACACAATTTGTAAATGCTGTTTAAAGCATATTCAGGGCGGTAGAAGAAACAGGCAGATTTTCCATTGGCATGGCCTTTGTAACTGCTATGTTACATTTTATCGTAAAATAAATTTATAACACTATGAAAAACTTTGTAAAAATCCTTGGCCTATTCTTAATTATCGCAACAGTTATAACGTCTTGTTCAAAAGATGACGATCCTGCGGATAACGATTTATTTGTAGGTACCTACAAAGGCTCTGTATCTTACAAGAAAGATGGTACGAACATCGTTAGCTCGGATGGAAAGATTACTGTAAGTAAAGTAGGTGAAACCTACAATTTCTATTTTGGAAGCAATATCCCTGATATCACCGGAGTGAAGTTTGAGAAACAAGGTGACAATACTTATATAAGTATAGGAAGTGGTTTGACCGGGATTACTATTAATGCCGGTTCATTAAAAATGCTCGTTTCTAAAGATGGGGCTACCTGGACTGCTGATTGCACAAGGTAGATTTGATCATTTGTAAATGGCTTGCATTATTAGTGCAAGCCATTTTTTATGGGATTTATCTCAGCTCAATCGTCTTTTCGATATTTATTTGGTCTAAAAAGTACCCATCGTGCGAAATTACTATAAGTGTGCCCAGATAGTCGTTAACGGCATTGGTTAGGATCTCAATATTCTGGATATCCAGGTTATTCGTCGGTTCATCCAGAATAATTACATCCGGGGCTTCATTGTTTATGGTTAAGGAACAGAGCATTAAGCGCATCTTTTCTCCGCCGCTGAGTGCGCTACAGGGTTTATTCCAATATTCTTTGGTAAATAGGAACCGGTTCAGGATAGTTTTTATTTCATGCTCCTGCAAAACCCCCGAATTGTACTGTTGCGCCTGTTCGTAAACAGTAAGCGTATCGTCAATTAATGAATAGTCCTGATCAATAAAAATGGTCTTAAATTCAGCAAGCTCTATTTTTCCGGATACAGGCTTAAGTGCATTAAGGACTAGCTTGATCAAAGTTGTTTTACCAGCACCGTTCTGCCCGTTAATTACAATACGATTTCCACTTTTAATTTGAAAGTTCAATGGATCTAGCCACAGAAACTGGTCAACATATTTGAAATTAACATCTTTTGCAGTAACAAGTACTTTTCCCTTATGTAGAATGGAATTGTCGAAATCCATTTTTATTTTATCAATATCAGGTAAGCTTGCACGCAATTGAGAAAGCTCCTTTGAAATTGAGCCAACTTTTTCCGCGTGTACGCCTTTCATTTTTGATGTGCTTTTCTCTGCGTTATTTTTAAGGGTGTTCATAGAAATTGTGGGTAACCCTGCCTTTTCCTGTTTCTTTTTACCACGGGCATCGAGTTTGTGTTGTCGTTCTGCCGCTTCTCTTTCTGTTTCTTTGGCTTTCCGGAGTGCTTTTTCCCTGTTCTTTAGGTCATGGTTAAGGCTCTCGCTTTCTATTATTTTTTGTTCCGTATAGAAATCATAGTTACCGCCGTATGCTGTTATACCGGTCTTTCCCAATTCATAAATGGTATCAAGGAGGTTCAGTAAGGTACGGTCATGACTCACAATTACCAGTGTATTTTTGGTGGATTTTATATAGTCATACAATATTTTCCTGCTCCAGTTATCCAGGTGGTTACTTGGTTCGTCCAACAATACGATTTCGGGACGGTGCACCTGTATTCCAGCCAGGAAAACCCTGGTTTTCTGTCCACCACTAAGGGTGCCCATTTTTTGCGTCAAGTCCAGCCCGTTAAGCTTCCAATGTGAAAAAGCATTATGGCAACGTTCTTCGATAGTCCAATCATCATTTAATGACGCCAGATGCGCATCGGTTACATTTCCGTTTAAAATCTCATTTAAAGCGTTAAGCTTTTCATCTATTTGAAGTGCCTGGGCAATACTGTAATCATTAAATTGACCAAAAATCTGTGGTATACAATAGGGTGGCGAACCAGCTTTTACATGGCCGGCAGAAGGGGGCAGGTTCCCACCTAATATTTTTAGAAGGCTGGATTTACCAATTCCATTATTGCCGATCAAAGCAACTTTATCGTGTTTATTTATATTGAGGTTTATGTTCGTAAACAATAAATCCCTGTTAGGATGTGTATAGGTTATATCTTGAAGAATAAGCATAATTTCTTTCTTTTTAGAAGGTGAATAATTACACAGACCTTGTATGCTGGTCGTGCCTATTTTTTCCGAAAGAAATTATATCCTACATGAATGTGCTTTTTTGTTGTGGACACAAATGTAAGGATAATTTTTATTTATGGAGGTTTTACGAAGTGTATTCCTGAACGATGTGACTTAAATACCCATGTAATTGCAGATCTTCAACACCGTTGATTTTATAATTACAACCATTATGCAGCAATACAATTCGGGATGCGGTTTTAATGATTTCCTGGTAATAGTGATCAGTTAAAATAATTCCCTTTAGCGTTTTAAACTTAAATAGCTGTCTTTGCATTTCTTCAATAACAATTGGTGCCAGTTGTGTAAATGGTTCATCTAATAGGACAAAATCGCTGTCACCATATAGAATCAGCATAAATTCAATTAAGCGCCTTTGTCCACCCGAAAGATCTTCTATTGTTCGATCCATATTTTCCCGGATAATCTCCTGTGCAAGTAGTTCTGTTTTGTGCTTATTGACATATAGCTCCACCAACTGTTTAATTTGTAAATGAGCCGGAACAAAAAAATGTTGGGGCAAATAAGCTACTTTACCTGTAAGATATGCCCGTTTTACTTGTTTATCGTTTAGCCGCATGTGCATGTAGTTGGGCTGGATACTGCCGAAAATGATCTTTAGTAAGGTTGATTTTCCTGAGCCATTTCTCCCCAACAAACCAACTATTTCGCCAATTTTGCAGGTAAGGTAAACATTGCTAAGTACATAATGCTTTCCATATCTGTGTGCAACGCTATCTATATAAAGCTCTTGCATATGCTGCTAAGTGTTAAAAAAAGTATAAAGAAAATAAAGTCTGCACCTAAAAGCCAGCCGAATAACATCCTGTAACTAAAGCCAAGGTTTCGATAATGGTACGACCTGGCCTGAAAAAGTAGCTTCTCGATCCCAACTGAAATTCCATACCCTATAACTTTTAAAGTTATAGCCAGCATATAAAGGGGATAATGGTTATAGCCCTTAAGCCAAAAAACAACTGTAAAAAACAGCGTCACAACAAGGTTTAATGCAATGATGAGCTTAAAATGTTGTGAGAAAAGGGAAGTTATCTTTCTGTGCATCTGAGAAGAAGTTCCTTGTTGAGCTTACGATCAGCAATTATATAGCCCACAATAGGTACCAGTATAACGAGCAGCATATATCGGAATGAATATACCGATGCATATTTAAAAGACGCACGTATGGCAAATCTGAAACATAAATAGATATGCAGCATGGTTAAGAAAGGAATAAGGGTCTGTTGAACGTCCATTACAGATAATTTATACATCTAAAATAGTGAATTTAATTCGAAAACAAATATTGGACTGCCATAAGGTTGTCAGTGGCTGTTATTTTCTTTGTGTTGAAACTTAAACAAAACGAATTATGTCCCAAACACAAACTATTCAGACACGAGAAGTCATCAATAACTTTTACCAGGCATTGGCCAACAGGGAATTAGGTGTTTTAATTCACTTGTTTGCTGAAGAGATAGATTGGGACATTCCAGGTAATGAGGAATTGGCGCCATGGTTGGGTAAACGTACAAAGAGAAGTGAAATAAAGGACTTTTTTAAATTGCTTTGGCAGAGTGTGGAACCAGTAGCTGCCCAAATAGATCATATCCTGGTGCAGGATGATTTTGCAATAGCAACAGGCCATTTCAGTTCAATAATGAACCGGTCAGGGCAAGTCTATTCGTCAATGTTTTCTGCTCATTTTACGGTTAAGGGTACCGAAATTATCCGTTATAGGTTACAAGAAGATAGTTATGGACTAGTTGAAGCACTGATGTTACCTATGCCGGTTTAACAGACATCAGACTGACATAGGCATATAAAAACAGTATTACTTATTGCTTAAATACTTCTAAAGTATCATTTTCCTGATGTTCGTTCTCCGTTTCCAATAATTCAATTTGTATAGGGCTGTCTTCTTTTTTTCGTGATAGCGGTATTGCTATGCCTCCGGATATACCTACCCCTATAGACGCGAGAACTATAAGCAGCGACAAACAGATCAACCTGAAAGCTTTTTTTAAACTTTTCATTTTGATGAATAAATAAAATAAGAAATTTGCTGCCTTTCGGGCAACGTTGATTAGTTCAATGAATTCGGCTATAAGCCGACAAGCGAATTAATCAAGCAGATAAGGGTTCGTATTGAGGTTTTAACACATGAACCGAAGAATAGAGACACAGCATGGCCGGCTTAATGTCAAGGAATTTACGGAACTGATGATTGAACCGAACAATAAGCTGCTCATTAAATCTTATTGCAGCTTGCTTTTGCAGCTTTTGTAGTTTGTGGTGATATTTAGGAGTAATATTACCGTTAAGTCTGAAACCGTAGTAATCACCTGAAGAAGAGATAGATTTTTGTTCGGCAGTCAACAGCAACTCTGTAGCGGCTTTTTGCGGCTGATAAGATGACAAACCAATAGGTCCCGACACACTAAAAATGGATAACACCATTAACAGCGCCAGTGTTAGCCTGTAAAGTTTTCCTTTTGTATGTATTGATCGGTTACTACTCATTTTGTTCAAAGATAAGGATTTAATTAAAATGCTTCCGTCAATCCGAGAAAGAATCCTTTGGAGCCGTATTTACCTATTGCATAATCCAGACATAAATTGGTACGGGTAGCTTTGTTGAACAATACACGTAAACCTGCACCACCTGCTGGCTGCCACCTTTCAAACAATCGGGTGCCAAGGTCGTCGTTTGTGGTTTGTATATTGAAAAAGGTAACCCCACTAACAAATTTGTTTCTCATAATAGGGAAGCGATATTCCAACTCTGAGTAGAAGTACTGAGGGCCTTTAAAATAGGTAACAGTGTAGCCTCTTCCGCTGCGGAAATAAGTATCCCTTCCTGTGCCGGGCAATTCCAGGTAGGGTAGTGCGCCACTTAATAAATAAGATCCCCAGTTCCAAAAGGCCAGGACATGTTCAGGGTTTCTGTCCGATAGGCTCCAATATTTTCTGAAATCTGTGGTAATTTGCACAGCGTTTCTCGTACTTCCCAGCAAGGTTTGGTTTACACGGATCCCTGCATCGGCATACATGCCTTTGTGGGCACGGTTCTGATTGTCGCGTGTGGTGTATTGCACGTTAAAAAGCATGCCGTTCGACTGGTAATTGTTCCTGTTAAATCCGTACCGGTCGCTATAGATATTGTAAGGTGTTAATTCACTCGTATTTCCACGATCTTCAATTTTCCTCCTGATTTCGAAAGACACTCCTGCACCTACAAATAAGTTGGGCTTAATCTGCTTATATATTTTTTCTCTAAAATTGTAGTATTCGGCGTGAAGTACGTAAGCCTTACGGTCCGGGTTAGTTAATATCAGATCGGCTTCGCTTCCTTGTGCGGCATTCCCGATCCCCAATCCAAAATCTGGTAAAACGGTTTTCGCTGCTACCATGCTGCCCTGTAAGTTCCATTTATTACCTGGTGTATAAACATTATGGTTCAGATAAAAATAGATAATTCCTTTAGTTGTTATAGAGGCCGATGTTGCGGCGATGGACATCAAAGTCTTTGGGTCTTTACCTAGTACCTTACCAGCTACCGCCTTGATGCCAATCTGTGCGCCAATACTAGGGTTGTAAGCTATATTTGGTATAATGGTAACCGGGGATTTTTTATGGGATATATTTGCTTTTCGCTTCGGATGAAAAATGCTGGTAAAGAGATCACCAACATCGTATTGGGCCCCTGTAGTATCTTTTTTTATTAGTGGGGTTCTTAATGAGTCGACAACAGGTTGCACCTGGCAATAAGAATATTGTATGCCCGCCAGGAAGGAAAGCAGTAATATAAAGCTCCAGTTAAACACGGTTTTAATATACTTTTTATGGTTCAATATGCGCTGTTGTTAATTTCAAAGGTAATGAGTTTAATAACCAATTGTCTGCATATATTGTTTTTTAACAATCCGGATTAAGGGATAAATATTTATTAACTGATTTGTTTCTTATCTTGCGGTCATGAGTTTTTTAACAGCTGAATGGAGAAAGCTGGCTATCGCAAATTACGCAATAGATAAGCAAATTCTTGCTCCTTATGTACCCGCGGGAACAGAACTTGATTTATGGAATGATACCTGTTACGTTAGTTTAATTGGCTTTTTATTTAGAAATACTAAACTGATGGGGTTTCGAATTCCTTTTTATTCTGATTTTGAAGAGGTTAATCTTCGTTTTTACGTTCGCTACCAGGATAACAAAATATGGAAAAGGGGCGTTGTTTTTATTAAAGAAATCGTACCCAAATTTGCCCTTTCATTTGTTGCCAATACATTTTACAATGAAAATTATGTTACTATGACCATGTTACATCAATGGTCAGAAAATCATGATGAAAGAACTGTCGCTTATCAATGGAAGTATAAAAATAAATGGCAGGGGTTGAGCGTTACCGCTCAGAAAGAACACATTCCGATCCAAAAAGGTAGTGAAACCGAATTTATTACTGAGCATTATTGGGGGTATGCCCGCTACAATGAGCTTAAGACTAATGAGTACGAGGTAAAGCATCCGGTATGGAACCATTATCCTGTAAAAAAATATGTTATTAATGTAGATTTTGGATTAACCTACGGAGAAAGGTTTAAATTCTTAAATGATCAGGAACCTATATCGGTTATGCTGGCCGAAGGATCAGAAATCTCAGTTGAAAGAAAGCGTACTATATGATGAAAGCCCAAACCATATCCAATTCCAGCCTTAATTTCCTGGAAGAGTTAAAAAAGAACAACGACCGTGAATGGTTCAATGTGCATAAAGCAGAATTCCTGGTAGAACAGGGGAAGATAGAACAGTTAGCTGACAGCTTATTGCAACAACTAAACTTACATGATGTAATTGAAACACCCTCGGGTAAAAAGAGCCTTTACCGGCCATATAGGGATATTCGTTTTGCTAAAGACAAAACACCTTTCAAAACTTATTGGGGAGGAAGTTTTACACGGGCAGGAAAACAGCGTAGGGGTGGATATTATTACCATTTTGAGAAAGGAAATAGCTTTGTTGCCGGTGCTTTTTGGGGGCCTTCGGCCGCAGATATTAAATTGATCAGGGCAGATATTGATTTTGATGGGAAGCCGTTAAGGGATATTATCAATAACAAAAGGTTCATTGCCAGTTTTGGAAGTTTACAAGGTGAACAACTCAAAACGGCACCCAAGGGCTTTGAAGCTACTCATCCTGATATTGATCTGTTACGTTACAAGCAATTTTTGTTGATCAGAAGATTTAACGACACCGAATTGTTGAGTGATAACTTTGCTGTTTTAGTCGATGAAGCATTTCGTGATATGAGGCCATTTCTCGATTATATGAGCTCGGTACTCAGCGGCGATGCAAATGGTATTGTCTGATTTATATGCTATTATCTTTTGCGGGGGTAATGGTAGTGGATATACACTGCCATTTACCGTCCTCCCTGATAAAGACACATACCGACCAGTCATACAGGTCAAAAGGTTCTCCATCGTGAATGCCCGTGTACCTACTTCTGGCGGTTACTATTCCCGTATCACCGTGAATAACGGCGCTCATCCTATCCGTTTCAATTTTGTGATGTACTATAGAACCATTGTTAATAGAATTCAATAGGGAGACCCTGTCTCCAATTCCTTCGTAGCCCAATATCGTCCAGTTTGGAGATATAAAACTATCAACTAGTTTACTGTCATTATATACGATGGCCTTATGCCAGGCCTTGACAAACATTAATAATTCCTGATTTTCATTTTCCATAGGGTCCTTATTAAACGTTAGAAAGACCGCAAAAGTGTTCACGAACAGCTACTTTGCATCCTTCATCAGGTAATATAAATAAGTACAAACCAAAAGTATGCCACTGATTGCCATCCATAGCATATTGTATCCATAATTCTCTGCGACGAAGAAGCCTGCTGTAGGCCCAACCAGCTGTGCCACAGACCAGCACAACATATATCCCGCGGCATAAAGCCCCCTGTTAAACTCATTTGACCTGCTCATCACAAAGGTATTGATAAAAGGTAGCGCGAACATTTCACCAATGGTAAATAGAACAATACACAAGGAGCCCAGCAATATAGGTAGGTTAAATGGCAATAAAAGCACCAGGAAACAAGCTGCAATAAAGAAAACGCCAACAATGATGAAGAAGATCGGCGAACGTTTATTCTCAATTTTATGTATCAGCACCATCTCAAACAACGCAATGATAATTCCGTTCAAACCTAAAATCAAACCAATCATAAATTCATCAATCTTCCACACTTCTTTAAAAAATACGGGAACCACCCTGAATATAAGAAAGGCACAGATAATAAAAAAGGTACTTAAAAGGATGAACTTCATAAATACCAGGTCTTGCCATGGCTTCCTGACGATCATATCTTTTGTCTTTTCTTTTATTGACTTTCTGTACCCCTTAATCTTTGGTAGGAACCAAAGGATGCACAATCCGGCAACCATGCTCACCGTTCCATCTACAAAAAATAACATCCTGTAATTGTAAGATGCAATTAATCCGCCCATGCTTACCCCTACAGCCCAACCGATATTTGTAGCCAGGCGGTTTAGTGAGTATGAACGTGTTTCAAGGCCAGGTTTCGCATAAGCGGCGATTGCAGCGAAGTTGGCCGGTCTAAATGCTTCCGAGAAAAAACTGATCACTACGGCCAGCACACATAGGGTATGAAAATGGGCAACATTGGCGAAGATGAGGAAAAATATACCACTTACAACAGCTGCCACAATCTGCACCGGACGAAATCCTACCACATCGGTGAGTTTGCCACCTGCGGCAGAGCCCAAAATTGAACCAAGACCGAACAGTGTAATGATCAATCCTGCATCTGAAGCTGGCCGGTGTAGTGATTGCGTAACAAAAAGCCCCATAAAGGGAACAGCCATGTACCCGCTTCGGTTGATGAGCATGACGATGCTCAGTATCCAGGTCTCAGTACTTAACCCGGTAAAAGATTGTTTATAGGAGGCAGAAATTTCTCTGAATAATGACATAATAGATTAGTCTGCCAAAGATAGCAAAGCTTTATGATCATTATAGAGATATTGGCATCCTGCTATGAAAAAATAGGGAACAGCTGATAGCTCAATTACTTGTTGTTGCTGTAATGGTCAATAAACCACTGCAGGGCTGGATTTTTGTTCTTCTGCTCGTATGCCAGCACCACTTCAGTATTTACTGGGATATCTTCCAGTTCAATAAATGAAACGTTTAAATGGGCATATTGGTTTTTAAGTGATAGTGGCAGTATTGATACACCAAGTCCGGCCTCTATCAACTGTAATATGGAATGGACATTGTTGGCTTCGTGGGTTATATCAGGTGTAAACTGCATTCGCTTACAAATTTCCATTAGCTTATCGTTGTAATGAGGGGCGAATTCTTTATTGAAAAATATAAACGGATTTGCCTTTAAAAAAGCTGCCAGGTCCTTGTTGTTGTTAAATTTTTGATCCGATAAGGGAATAACTACCACAAAAGGATCGAAAAACAAGGTCTTAACAGTCAGCTTTTCTGAATGGACGGGAGCCCTCAGGATTCCAACATCTAGTTTTCCTTGCTCTAAAGCTTCTATTTGTGTAACGGTAGGCATTTCGAACAAACCAGTTTTTATGAAGGGAAATGCTGGGCGCATGGCCTTTAATATCTCAGCAAGTTCAGACTGATAGACAGAGCTGATATAACCTATCTTTAATTCCCCGCTTACACTTAAATGGATCTGACGAACTATACTTTTACTTTCGTCCAATCTGGAGAAAATTGCGTCGACTTCAATTTGGAAGTATTTACCCGCATCTGTTAAAGCTACCCTTTTATTGTCGCGGGTAAACAGCTGTACACCAAGTTCTTCTTCTAATTCTTTAATTTGCCTGCTTAAGGGTGGCTGAGATATGAAAAGCTTTGTCGCGGCTTTTGTAAAATGTAATTCTTCAGCAACAGTTTTAAAGTACAAAAGATGTCTGAGTTCCATATGATTGATACCTATTGGGTATTATAAATTGATTAAAATGATATTTTTCAAATATGGTAAATGAAACTAGCTTTGACAAAAAACATTAGAAAAAGATGAAAATAGATTATTCTGAAAAGGCAACTAACGAAGAGATCGCTGCGAGGTTTGATCATGATGTAGAAAGGTTTTCAAATCTGGAAACCGGACAGCAAACTACTATTGATGCACCTATAACAATGGAACTGTGTACGGGTGCTGCACAATACATCAACCCACGGGCTAAGGAATTACTGGATATCGGTTGTGGTGCCGGTAATTACACGTTAAATATGCTTGGTAAGGTTCATGATCTGAATTGTACGCTAAATGATTTGAGTATGCCGATGCTGGAGAGGGCGAAGGAGCGGGTAGCTCAGCAAACTAACGGTAAAATTACCATTTTGTATGATGATATGCGTAATCTGAACCTCCCGGATAATCATTTTGACATTGTACTAGCTGCTGCTACATTTCATCATTTGCGTGATGATGCCGATTGGGAGCTTGTTTTTACGAAAATTTACAAAGCGTTGAAACCTGGGGGAAGCTTATGGATCTCCGATCTGATTATACATAATTCAGCACCGGTAAATAAGCTCTTTGAAGATAAGTACAGGACATACCTGGAAACGTTGGGAGGAGTTGAATACGGCCAAAAAGTATTTGATTATATCGCTTATGAGGATACACCACGTTCATTAAGCTACCAATTGGCTTTACTGAATAAGGTAGGGTTTACAACAACCGAGGTGCTGCACAAAAACTCGTGTTTCGCCGCTTTTGGTGCGATAAAATAAAGCTTAACATCTTTATTGAAAAAATATCAAAAAAGCATTGGGAAACTGAAAGGTTGCGTATATATTTGCAATCAATTGGTTTCCTAATACTTGATACAAATGAGAAGAGATGTTTTTCAGGCCATAGCCGACCCAACACGACGGGCAATAATTGCCCTGATCGCTTTAACGCCAATGACACCGAATGCACTGGCAGAACATTTTGATACCACAAGGCAAGCTGTTTCCAAGCACCTGAAAATACTTACGGAATGTGAGCTGGTGAGACAGGATCATCAGGGGCGGGAAATCTATTATGAGCTTGAAGTAAACAAAATGAAAGAAATCGATAAGTGGTTGTCACAGTTCAGGAAGATATGGGAGGATCGTTTTAACCAGCTGGATGATATATTATTTAAGCTCAAAAACGATAAGAAATAAACACAATTTTATTATTGTCTTTCTTTACACCAAAGAAAACAATAAATTTGGTGCTTTGAAGAAGTTGATTTCCATATTTGTAGCCCTAACCCTCCTCATTTTTTCTACCGAATTGCAGGAACTTCTTAAACTGCCATTACTTTTTCAGCATTATTATGAGCATAAGGCTATAAATGAAGAGATTACCTTCGTCAGATATCTCGCGGACCATTATAATTCAATTCCTCATACGGATAATGATGAGGACCGTGACAATCAACTACCCTTTAAATCCGAAGATAAAAACTCTGTTTTAACAAGTTTGGCGATCCCTTTATTTAATGGGTTTACCATAAAGTCATTAATTACAATAATGACCAGTCGTTTACCTGTTTATGACGACGACGATATTCCTCATACCAGTCTTGGCCGAATCTGGCAACCACCTAAATATTTGATCTATTCTTTGAGACCACAGGTATAGCCTGCCGGTCCGATTTTTATTGTAGTAAGAATATCAAATTTAATTTTTTTTATGCTGAATAAAATCATTGGGTTTTCTGTAAAGAATAAACTCATAGTGGCGCTATTTACAGTTGCGTTAATCGTATACGGAGTTTTCGAACTGACGAAATTACCTGTAGATGCGGTACCTGATATCACTAATAATCAGGTACAAATAATTACTTCCGCACCATCTTATGGTGCGACAGATATTGAAAGGCTCGTTACTTTTCCGGTTGAACAAGCGAGCAGTAATATTGCGGGGATTAAGGAAATCAGGAGCTATAGCCGCTTCGGGCTCTCGCTGGTTACACTGGTTTTTAATGACGATGTAGATGTTTATTGGACCAGGCAGCAGGTTTCAGAACGACTGCTCACTGTTCAGGCCAGTATTCCTGATGGAATTGGAAAACCTGAAATGGGGCCTATTTCTACCGGCCTCGGGGAGATATACCAATATGTGGTAAAGCCTCAAAAAGGTTATGAAAGTAAATATAACATTACCGAATTACGGACCATCCAGGATTGGATCGTAAGACGACAACTTTTAGGCGTTAAAGGGATAGCCGAGGTCAGCAGCTTTGGCGGTAAGCTAAAACAATATGAGGTAGCTATCAATCCCAATAAACTACAGGCACAGGGAATCACGATTGCTGATGTGTTTAATGCCCTCGAAAGTAATAATCAGAACACTGGTGGCTCTTATATAGAAAAGCAATCTAGGGTACTCTATATCCGAAGTGAGGGGCTCATTGGAAATAAGGAAGATATTGAAAATGTGGTGATCAAAAATACCAACAACAATGTTCCCTTATTGGTCCGCGATGTTGCCGAGGTGAAAATTGGTGCGGCAACCAGGTATGGAGCATTGATTTATAACGATGAAGGGGAGGTTTCCGGGGCAATTGTGATGATGCTGAAGGGCGCCAACAGCAATGTAGTTATCGAAAGTATTAAGGCTAAGATAGCTGAGATTCAGAAAACTTTGCCTGAGGGTGTGGTGATCGAACCCTTCCTCGACCGTACGGATATGGTGAGCAACGCGATTGATACCGTCCAGACAAACCTGATGGAGGGGGCCTTGATCGTCGTATTTGTATTGGTCTTGTTTTTAGGAAATGTTAGGGCCGGTCTTTTGGTGGCATCTGTAATCCCACTTTCCATGTTGTTCGCTATTATCATGATGAACCTGTTTGGGGTAAGCGGAAATCTGATGAGCCTGGGGGCGCTCGACTTTGGATTGATTGTGGATGGGGCCGTCATTATTGTCGAAGCTGTAATGCATCAACTTACCCATCACAAGAAATTTGCCGGGTTGAGGACATTATCTCAGCAGGATATGGACAAAGAGGTGAAGAGTGCGTCCTCTAAGATGATGAACAGCGCTGTATTCGGGCAGATCATTATCCTGATCGTTTATCTTCCTATTTTCAGCCTTCAGGGAATAGAAGGGAAAATGTTCAAACCTATGGCGCAAACTGTGGCTTTTGCCCTTTTAGGTGCGTTCATCTTGTCTCTAACTTATATTCCGATGGTAAGTAGTATCTTTTTGAGTAAGAAAATCAGCGATAAAAAGAACTTTTCTGATCGCTTGATGGAAAAAGTTGAGGTTGGCTATAAAAAGATGCTCCAACGTTCGCTAACGATCCCTAAGATGATCATTACTATGGTAATTACGATGTTTATCGCCGCAGTTTTTATACTAACCCAGCTGGGTGGAGAGTTTATCCCCTCAATTGAAGAGGGTGACTATGCAGTAGAAACAAGGGTACTATCGGGCAGTAGTTTAAATACGACTATTGACAATGTACAAAAGGTGGCTGCTATTTTAAAATCAAGATTTCCTGAAGTAGAGAACATTGTTACAAAAATAGGAAGTAGTGAAGTACCAACAGAGCCTTTACCGATGGACATGGGGGATATGATTATCAACCTTAAAAAGAAGAGCGAATGGACGTCGGCTAGCTCCTTTGATGAGCTTTCTGAAAAGATGGGTAAGGCTGCATCCGAAGTTCCTGGTGTAACAACGAGTTTTCAGTTTCCTGTTCAGATGCGTTTTAATGAGCTGATGACAGGAGCGCGACAAGATGTGGTGTGTAAGATATTTGGTGAGGACCTGGACACATTAGGTATTTATGCTAAACGATTGGGAGACATTGTGAGGAGTGTTGAGGGGACAACGGAGCACTATGTCGAGCAAATCACCGGTACCCCTCAAATCGTCATCAAATACAATCGGGCGGCTATAGCACAATATGGGTTAAACATTTCCGATGTCAATAGAAACATCAATGCCGCATTTGCCGGACAGAGCACAGGACTTGTTTTTGAGGGAGAGAAACGCTTTGAACTGGTAGTGAGATTGGAAAATGAAAATAGAAAGGATATTACCGATGTAAGGAACCTTTTAATTCCTACTGCGGCAGGTAATCAGATTCCGCTAAGCCAGGTGGCGGCCGTGGAGTTGGTGGATAGCCCAAGCCAGATACAACGGGAAAATACCCAACGCCGTGTCTTGGTAGGTTTTAACGTGAACGGACGCGACGTAGAAAGCATTGTGAATGAACTTCAGGAAAAGGTGGGTAAGGAAATCAAACTACCTGCGGGATATACCATTAGCTATGGCGGTTCCTTTGAAAACCTGAATGAGGCGAAATCCCGTTTGTCGGTAGCGGTGCCGGTATCGCTTATCCTCATTTTCCTGCTGCTGTATTTCGCATTTGACTCTATAAAGTATGGCCTGTTAATTTATACTGCCATTCCATTGTCTGCTATCGGAGGTATATTCCTGCTCGCACTGCGCGGAATGCCGTTTAGTATCAGTGCGGGAGTAGGGTTCATCGCGTTGTTTGGAATCGCAGTGTTAAATGGTATTGTACTGGTTGCCGAGTTTAACCGCATTAAGAAATCAGGCGAAATGGATATGAAAAATGTAGTTATTGAAGGGACTGTAACCAGGTTAAGGCCAGTTCTGATGACCGCTTTTGTGGCCTCATTGGGTTTTTTACCAATGGCATTGAGCAATGGTGCGGGTGCTTCGGTACAACGGCCCCTTGCAACAGTGGTCATTGGCGGACTGATGATCGCCACCCTGCTAACACTTTTTGTATTGCCGATACTATACATTGCTTTTGAAAAGGGCCTGAAACCTAAGAAGCATAAAAAACACCTCGCTACAATAGTTGTGTTAATTTTCGCAATGCTACCGGCCAATGCCCAGAAGCCAATTGGGTTGAATGAAGCACTTGATAGCGCAGCCTCAGGAAATATGCTGATCAGGAACCAAAAGCTTAGGGCAGGGCAGGCCCAGCAGCTTATAAAAACAGGAACGGAACTTCCGCAGATGAGTTTATCGGGGCAATATGGAAAGTTTAACAGCCCCTTAGTCGACAATGCGATCGGGTTGAGCCAAAGCTTCAGTCTTCCGGCCGTTTATAATCGACAAAAAGAAAAATTGTCTGAAGAATGGAAAACAGCGCTATTGAATGTTGACCTGAAGCAATCAGAAATCAAAAAAATGACCACTACCGTCTTTTACGAAATGCTGATTATAGAAGAGAAGCAAGCCCTGTTGTCATCTATAGACAGTGCTTTCAGGGAGTTTTTGCGGGTGGCTGACCTGCGGTTCAAGCTGGGGGAAACTAATATGCTGGAAAAGGCGACCGCAGAAAATCAGCTGATACAAATTGGCAATCAAAAAAAGGAATTACAAAAGGAATTCCACGTTCTCGGGCAGCAATTGATGCTATTGATAAATAGTGGGGAAATCCGCCGGCCGCAATCTGCAAATTATAAGATGGAATTTACAGCGGCGGACCAGGCAACATTAACTAGCCATCCCTTATTAAAACTATATCTGCAGGAAGAAAAAGTGGCAGAGGTAACCACACGATTGGAACAATCAAAATTGCTCCCCGAAATTAATCTGGGATATAATAACATGAGCATCAGGGATGGTTTCAATTATGGCGCCGGCGACAGGTTTCATTCCTTTCAGTTAGGGATCGGAATCCCAATTTTTTACGGCGCACAAAAGGCGAGAATAAAATCAGCAAAAACATTTGAAGCCATTAGCCGAAATGAAACCGGTTATGTGAAGAAGAAGCTACAGGCTGAAATGGTTGACGCCCTGAACCAGTATGAAAGAAATAAGGAGATTGTACATGATTTTGAAAGTAAAGCTTTAAAGAATGCCCGCGAAATTACGCAGACACTAAGCAAGCAATTACAAAAAGGCGAAATCAATTATCTGGAATGGACGGTACTGAACCAGCAGGCCTTATCACTTCGCCTTGATTATTTCAATGCCATTAAGGACTTAAATAACAGTATTATCCAATTGAACTATCTTTTATCAAAATAATATGAAATCTATAATTTTTAAATATTTATCAGTATTGCTAATTACTTCACTTATCAATGGCTGTAATAGCAGTGCAAAAGAGGAACCTGGTGTGAAGTCCGTTGCGGATAAAAGTATGGTGGAGCTTAGCCCTGAGCAGCTGAAGCAGATTAATTTGCTGATTGAGGAGGTGCAGCCCAGAAATATCAGTACAACTTTGAAACTTAATGGACAGATCGATGTAGCGCCACAAAACCTGGTGTCGGTAAGTGTTCCACTGGGAGGCTATGTAAAATCGACTAATATGTTTCCAGGTACGCAGGTACGAAAGGGGCTGCTGCTGGCTACAATTGAAGACCCACAATATATTCAGCTGCAACAGGATTATTTAAGTACTAAAAACAGATTAGGTTATGCAGGTAAGGAGTTTGCCAGACAGCGGGAACTGAACATTGCGAAAGCCGGAAGTGATAAAGTAATGCAACAGGCAGAAAGTGATTTGAAAAACCTTAGCATCGAAAATAAAGCTATGGCCGAAAAATTAAGATTGATAGGAATTAACCCCGATAAGTTGACAGAAAATAATATCAGCCGTGCAATTAAGATTTATTCACCTATTGATGGCTATGTAAGTAAAGTAAATGTGAACATCGGAAAGTATGTAGTTCCTTCGGACATTCTTTTTGAACTCGTTAATCCCAACGATATCCACCTTAATCTTACTGTGTTTGAAAAAGACCTTAACAAGCTGAAAATAGGTCAGCAAGTAGCGGTATATAGCAATTCAGATCCTGATAAAAAGTACATTACAAAGATTGTGCTGGTAAGTCCTTCACTAAGTAATGAAAGGAGTATGGATATTCATTGTGATTTTGAAAAGTACGACAAGGCACTTGTGCCTGGCATGTATATGAATGCAGAAGTAGCTGTAAATAGCAACGTCACAGATGCCTTACCGGATGAAGCCTTTGTTAATTTTGAGAATAAAGACTATGTTTTTGTAAATACAGGAAACAATAGTTTCAAGATGACAGCGACAAATAGGGGTAAAAGTGAAAATGGCTATACAGCGGTAGACCCTGTGTTAAAAGGAAAAAAGATCGTTGTAAAAGGTGCGTATTCACTATTGATGAAGTTGAAAAATACAAGTGAAGAGTAGTTTCACAGAGAACAAACCTTCGCACAATTGATTTAAAATACAAAATCCCCAGGCCTCTCTACCCGGGGATTTTTTGTAAGATAGCCGAGTCCCTCGTTCGGCTATCTGTTATGTATTATTATGAATTAGCATGATTTCCCACATTATCCGTCTACGTCAATCAGATCATGAACGTTTCATAGTATCAAAGGTAAATAGGATCGACGGCAACTTAAACAGGAAATAGTTAGAGAGGCATTTTGAAACGATGAAAAGGTACTTTGGATGGTTAAACCTTTGTCCCTTGATCTATAATCCCGCACCCCAATGACTAGCTTCAATCCTGATATTTCCATCTATGACCCCTTGTTTTAGAGGTAAAGTATATCTGTTGTTATCATCGGTCACCAGGTCTTTCCACTCAGGTTCAGAAAACCAGCGATAGCCAGCTTTGTAGTAGCCTTCTTTTCCGGTATCAACCCTTACTTCCATACTGTCGGAATATATTTGTCTCGATGGATATTTGTGGTCCCATATAAAACCGCTTTCGATCCTATATTCCAATATGTTAAACTTGAGGACAAAATAGGAGTAACCGTCATTTCCGAGTTGTAGTGAAGAGTTTAGGAAGCCTGTATGCAGATAGATGTCATCAGGGATATCGTTGCGATTAAAACGAATGGCATTTTCGCAGGGATCCTGTTCACGACGGTGTAAGTAAACCCCAGTGCCACGAATCGATATCGAAAATTCGAAATCATAAAAATAGTCAGTTTTCGCAGCTTTTGGAACAAGTAATTTAATGTCACCCAATGATATCCTTATCTTTAAGTTTCCAAATAGAAAACGCTGGATATTTTCATAAGTTTCGTAGCTGTTTACAATTCCACGGTAGCCGGAATGGGCGCGGTGAACGTTCGCGTAATAGGCTACATCTTTTTCCTCATAATCTTTGTCGGGTTTGGGACCGGCCACAATGTATGCGCAGTCCTGTTTCACGAGGCCATCGCTAAAGCCACCTGTAGCATAACGAACTTTACCGTAAGCGCCATAATCGCTGCCGATTATACAAAGGCAATGTTCAACAGGGAAGCCGCTATTTCCCAGGCTGTTTATTTCAAAACCCTGGTTCTCCGGTAATTTTAAATACTGTCGCATTCTCTTTTCATGAAAAATGCCGGCATCAAAAGGGTTAAGCAACGAAACGATAGTTTTTTCTATAAAGTCGGGTATGTTTCCCATATCAATCCCTTTGTGTGGAGTACCTATGGTCACTAATCTGTGTATCAGCTCAAGCGGTCTATCCAACAAATCACCTAGGATTGAATCGGGATACTTCGCTCTAAGTTGGGCTCCCGTTGATTGAAGAATGTTCTGGATCAATGTACGACAAACGAGACCGCCCATTGAATGCGCGATGAGGATAACCTTGTAATCCGACTGAAGATTACTTACCTCGTGCTCCTTTAGCCTCTTTGGTATGTCTACCAGTATCATTTTTGCCAGATCTTCTGCATGTGCTTCTATCTCCCTTACTTTGCCTTTAATGTAATCCATGTCATAAAACCTGCATACCCAAATACTTCTGGATGGGTCGCCATGAAAATCCCGGAGTCCATAATTCACGGCATCGGCGTATCCATAATCCTTTATTTTCATAAAGCGGATCATTTGGCCTTCAAAAATGTCGGCCACTTCATAACCGTTTTCTTTTGTTGCCTGCCTTTTTTCTACGGAGCTTGCTGCAAATCCGTAATACGCATCATTGAAAGTTTCTTCTCTTTCGTCAGAAGTCATTGCATACCCGCGAACATAAACAATAGGATAGTAGGGGGCAGAGATTTGATAAGACTTTTTAATTTCAGCCATTTCTTTGAGGTTAATTTTAGACTATTTGGTTTATTGAAAACAAGTAAAACCTGCTAACGATGATTCTTTTTTTTTGTATCTATCAGTTTGTTAGATATTTGAATATACATAAATATATTAATAATCAGGTAATGTACTTGCTTTTCCTTCCTTCCTCATTTAGTAGGGGATTTTTATTCAGTCATTGTAGATTTCGATGTCATAGGTATGTTTTTGGTAAAAAATATTGCAAATTATTTTTATACTATAAATATAATTTTAAGTTATATTTATAGTATGATACTGATTAATAGCTCCTTAAAATAAATTCGCTTTGTCAAATAAAATTACATTCTTTTTGATTCTTGCGGGTTCGCTTGGCTACTTTGTAGATATTTATGATATCCTTCTTTTTAGCATAGTTAGGCAAGAAAGCTTGAGGGATATTGGCGTAAGTGCTGAGAACCTTAAAGATGTTGGTTTGAAGTTAATGAATTTTCAATTATTGGGTCTTGCAATTGGGGGAGTTATATGGGGAATAATTGGTGATAAAAGAGGACGGATTCAAATACTGTATGGCTCAATAATAATTTATTCGGTGGCGAACATATTAAATGCATATGTGGCCACGGTAGAGCATTATAAAATATTAAGATTTATTGCTGGAATAGGCTTAGCTGGTGAACTCGGTGCAGGGATCACATTGGTGAGTGAAGCTATGAAACCAAAATATCGTGGGTACGGTGCGATGGTAGTGGCTTCGGTTGGATGTTTAGGCGTTGTTACAGCAATTTTTGTAAATCAAAACTTTGGATGGAGAACAGCATACTTAATTGGAGGTATCCTGGGTTTATTAATTCTACTTTTTAGGTTTAATACATCGGAAAGTGAAATATATAAGAAAATTCAAAACGAAAAGCATTTAGTTAAGGGAAGCTTATATACTCTAGTATTCAAACGTAAAGTTTTGAATAAATATATTAGAAGCATATTAATAGGTGCACCAACTTACTTTGTAATTTCTTTACTGATCACACTTGCTCCCGAATTTGGACAGACATTTAATTTACACAATATAGAGGCGGGTACAGCTATTTTGATATTCTATTTAGCAAATACAGTATCCGATATTATTTGTCCATTAGTGAGCCAGGGACTAAAAAGTAGGAAAAAAGCAATCTTGATATTTTTAACAATTGAACTGATTGGTGTATTAATGTTCCTATATCAGAATGTAGATAGCAAAGAAGGGTTTTATATAAAGTATATCATTTTGGGAATAGGCATGGGGTATTGGTCTACCTTATTAATTTATATTTCGGAGCAATTTGGCACAAATTTACGTGCCACAGCAACTACAAGTATCCCAAATTTTATAAGAGCATTTGCAATTCCTGTTATTTGGTTAATGTCATCACTAAATCAATTCTTTAACTTAAGAGTTTCAACACTATTAGTTGCATTCGTAGTTTTTTCGGTCTCTTTCATTTCCCTGGCATATAACTCCGAAACTTTTTCAAAAGATTTAGATTTTTTAGAATAATGTAAATATGGATAAAAATAAATACCTGACCTTATGGCTATCTTTTGGAGCTGCTACCAATGTTGTTTTGGTGATCATAAATCTATTTGAGAAGGCTAAGAACGGGGCAATTAAAAATGTAAATATTCAGGGTATAGAGCTGGCAACAGAAATTTGTAACTTATTGGTACTCGTTGGTTTCTTTTTGTTTATAAAACCAACAAAACTAAACTTCAAAAATGAAACAGATATTCTAAAGCTGGCAACATATTTAAACATCCTGGATGAGGGGCTAACAGTCGCCAGAGAAAATATAGAAAAGGTAAATAAATTAATATCACAGGTGTATAAAAATCTTACCTGGTTTGTCTTGTTTACTGCTTTTTTCTATGCGGCCAGTATAATAAAAACTCTAGAGTATGGCACTAACCCAGGTTTACTTGTCCATAGTGAAATTAAATACAAAATTCTTGAGCTGTTTATCATAAGTTGCAACCTCATAAGCGGCGCATTTATTTATTTAAGTTTTAAAGTCTTATATGCACCTACATTAAAGGAAAACAATGTATCAGACTTTTATTATAAAGGAACTCTTCTCTTTGTTTTTAGTTTTCTTCTCTCTTTTGCAATCTTATTGTTTTTTAGCCCTATTAATCCATCAAGCATTATTTTTTTGAGTATTTACCCGCTTATATGTGGTGTATATAATGGTGTTACAATGTGTTTGTTATTTGGGCGATTTATATCAATGGAGTATTTTTTCAAGGATATCAAAACAAATACTGGTGATCGTGATCATGCAATAATGAAGGTAAGCTGGTTTACGAATTTTATAAACAAGAAAGGTATAATCTATATCTTGCCAGTTTATGCGTTGACACAACCTATGCTTGGGTTATTTGATGTTACCGACTATCATAATTTTCCCGAATTTAAGTCCATTGTTTTTTTGGTATGCCTGTTGTGCAAATGCGTGTTTCTGCTTGTAATTGCTAATAGTTTATCCTCTAGATTCTTACATGCATATTTACATTTGATATTATCTACGAAAGATTTATTAGCAAACTTTACAATGGACAGATCTGTAAGCATCCCCACATCTAAGGAGATTTTAAGTCCATACCTCATTAATGTAGCTGGGGAGTTTGAATATGTATGTACCCACTCTTTAAATGAGAACCATACACATGGGGGGAGATGTACAATTGAACTATTGTCGAGTTCTGACAATACTTTGGAACTAAGTATTAAGGGGACGAGAGTTTGGTCCAAAGATGGGAATCTGCCTAAAATTATTTCAGACACTGAATTGTGTTGGAGTTCAGATAAATGTATAATTTTTAAAGATAAGAAATACATGTATTCATTTAGTATCGACATTAATGGTACTTTGAGTAGAGGTACTAGTGTGGGATTCATAATTCTTACGGAAGATAATAAGTCTATAAAGGAGCTTAGAGGCAATTATTTTCAGCAACAAGGAGATAAGTTATTTTCGGGTATTGAGAAAATAACTCGAATTTCCCATAATAATACTTTGGGTTAATAAATCATATACTCATTGCTAAAGCTAGGGTTTGAAACCCATCGGCCTAAAAAAAGCGGGACTTTTGAAAGTCACGCTTTTTTTATTGCCCCCAGAATAGGGGATTGTAGGTATAGTTTAAAATTTATAGTAATACGGGTTACTTTAAATCAAACCTGTCCAGGTTCATTACTTTAGTCCATGCAGCTACAAAGTCGTTTGTGAATTTGTCCTGGGCGCCAGCACTTCCGTAAACCTCAGCTACAGCTCTCAATTCTGAATTAGAACCAAAAACCAGGTCTGCACGGGTACCGGTCCATTTTATCTCACCAGTATTCCGGTCTCGACCTTCGTAAATTTCCTTGTCAGGAGATGAAGCTTTCCATACCGTACTCATATCTAGTAAGTTTACGAAGAAATCGTTCGTCAACTGGCCAGGGCGTGATGTGAAAATACCATGCTTAGAACCGTCAAAATTAGTATTTAATGCACGCATACCACCAACTAATACCGTTAATTCCGGTGCCGTAAGGGTAAGTAAGTGAGCTTTATCTATTAGCAATTCTTCAGTGGATACCGGGATTTTCGATCTTCGGTAGTTACGGAAACCATCGGCGGCAGGCTCAAGGTAACCGAATGATTCTACATCAGTTTGTTCCTGCGAGGCATCCATACGGCCAGGAGTAAACGGAACAGTAACAGTCTGACCGGCAGCTGCAGCAGCTTTTTCGATACCTGCACTACCAGCTAATACAATTAAATCTGCCAGCGAAACTTTCTTGCCGTTTATCTGGGCAGCATTAAATTCTTTTTGAATGCCTTCCAGTACGTTCAATACTTTTTGCAATTGCGCATTATTATTCACCTGCCAATATTTCTGTGGGGCAAGACGAATACGTGCACCGTTAGCACCACCGCGCTTGTCAGACCCACGGAAAGTAGAAGCCGAAGCCCATGCTGTGGAAACCAGTTCAGATGTATTTAAGCCTGACTCCAATACTTTTGTTTTTAATGCGCTGATATCACCGCTATCTATTAATGTATGGTCAACAGCGGGAATAGGATCCTGCCATAATAATTCCTCCTGTGGTACTTCCGGACCAAGATAACGTTCGCGGGGTCCCATATCGCGGTGCGTTAGTTTAAACCAAGCACGTGCAAAAACATCTGCAAAATCATCTGGGTTTTCAAAGAAGCGACGTGATATTTTTTCATAAGCAGGATCAAATCTTAAAGAAAGATCGGTGGTAAGCATCGTTGGACGATGCTTTTTTGAACCATCAAAGGCATCAGGAATAAAAGCTTCGGCATCTTTAGCTACCCACTGGTGTGCACCGGCAGGGCTTTTCGACAGTTCCCATTCAAAGCCAAACAGGTTTTCAAAGAAATTATTGCTCCATTGGGTTGGTGTTTTAGTCCATATCACCTCTAGTCCGCTGGTAATCGCATCGGCTCCTTTACCAGAACCATAACTATTGCTCCATCCCAATCCCTGCATGTCAACATCAACAGCTTCTGGTTCTTTACCTACATGGTCTGCAGAAGCAGCACCGTGGGTTTTGCCAAAGCTATGGCCACCAGCTATTAACGCAACTGTTTCCTCGTCGTCCATTGCCATCCGTCCAAATGTATCGCGAATGTCTTTAGCGGCAGCTATAGGATCAGGATTACCGTCCGGACCTTCCGGATTTACATAAATCAATCCCATTTGCACAGCCGCAAGTGGTTTTTCCAGATCTCTGGAATGAACATGACCATCAGCATTATCGTCAGTAACCAATACGCCATCACCCTCCACGCCTGGCGAACCATGTGCATAACGCAGATCGCCACCTAGCCAGGTCGTTTCAGATCCCCAGTACACAGATTCATCTGCTTCCCAAACGTCTTCACGTCCACCGGCAAAACCAAACGTTTTGAATCCCATTGATTCCAATGCTACGTTACCAGTAAGGATCATCAGATCGGCCCATGAAATACTGCGGCCATATTTTTGTTTGATCGGCCAAAGTAATCTACGCGCTTTGTCCAAACTTACGTTATCAGGCCAGCTGTTAAGTGGCGCAAAACGTTGCAGCCCTGCACCGGCACCACCACGTCCGTCGCCTACACGGTACGTTCCCGCACTGTGCCAGGCCATACGTATAAATAAACCACCATAGTGACCAAAATCTGCCGGCCACCAATCTTGCGAGTCGGTCATAAGTATCGTGAGGTCTTTTTTTACAGCTGCCAGGTCCAGGCTTTTAAAAGCTTCAGCGTAATTAAAATCTTCACCCATCGGATTTGATAAAGAGGAATGCTGGCGCAGAATATTCAGCTTTAGCTGGTTTGGCCACCAATCATTGTTCCGGGTGCCACCACCGCCAACATTATGCTTCATGCTGCCATTATGAAAGGGGCATTTACTGATGTCGTTTGAATCTTTTTCCATATTTTAATAAGTTTATTATATACAACATTTAATTTGCTTCAATAGTTGCAAAGCATTATAAATTTAAGGTATTGGATTTAATAATCACAATCGATTAAATCTATGCTAAATAGTCAAAACCTATTATGACGTTTGGGTATATTGATATACATGAACTTAAATAAACAAAGCAGGGCCACTATATAAACCCATAAAGAAACAGGGCATCAGAATGTTAATCTTAGTTAAAAACGGAGATACTATAATTTGATCCTGTACTTTAGTTTTATGAAAATAATTGTAACGTTTCTTTTTTTGCTTTTGTGTACAGTGTCCTTTTCCCAAACTGTATTGGTAAAAGGTACTGCAAAAGATACTACATCTGTCGCCAATGAATATTTCCCTTTTCGAGTGATATTAAATGATACGCTGAATAAATTTAGAAGCGCTCAACTAGAGCGTTTTTCACGAAATATTAAGGCGAATAACATAGCTGCTGCTATCAAAATGGATTCTGATTCAGATGTTGGGCTTCTTCAACTTAATAAAAACCGAAACTTTGTTATAACTCCCGGGAAAAAAGGAGCATTTCAAATAAGGGCAAAGCTTACGGATACTTTATATTTTACATCATTCCGTTTCGTTACGCAAAAATATGCAGTATCAGATTTGATGAATATGAAACGTATAAATATCAAACTGGCACCGGAAGTTTGTGAGAAAATCGTTAAATGCGATGAAAAAAATCGTAAATTATATGGGTTCATAGCTGAAAAGATTTCGTTAAATGGAGACTATCCCTATTATTGTGATCGCGTAAATACCCTTGATGGAAGATATCAGGCTAAATATAAAGTGCTAAAAAATATCTATGGAGACCTTAAAATGGATACTGTAGATTTTACCGTCTACGATCACTATGGTATGCCGAAATTTTCCAAGTATAAATATGTAATGTTATTCGTCAGTGATCACTGTGGTAAGCTCATTCACGAAAAGTATCAATATTATGATGTTTATCCTACCGAAGATGGGAGATGGGCGAGGCCTGGCGACCCATATCAACTGGATCAAAAACAAGCTAAACTTGTAAAGCCAATAGCCATAAAGTTTAATAACGGACTTTCATTTGACATTACGGATTTGCACCCTAACCGTATTAAAGAACTATATCCGGAACCCTATTTTAAAATTGTAGACAATAAAGCTTTGCCTTTAACCGGTGCTTATGCTGATGAACTGTTTTCAATTAAAAAAGATGGGGTATTGAAAGCTAGAGGATTTATCTTTTAACAACAATAACGTTGATTTACTTAATAGTAAGTTGAATTCGCTATTTAACTGTTGTTGTTTTTCCGGAATTAATTGTTAAAATTTGAGATAAGCAAATCACCAAACACCACCTGCTCATGATTAAGGATATACAAACCTATAACGACTCACAGTCGGCCACAGATAGGGAAATCTGCAATGTATTATCAACTGAAATTAATCGTAACCTGGCCGAGGGAGAAAGTAAGATCTGGCATGCACATCCTGTTTGGTTTTTAGAAGGGAACCCAATTGTTGGTTATAGCAAACTCAAGGCCGGTATCCGTTTGATGTTTTGGAGTGGTGCTGATTTTGAAGAAGCTGGGCTAAAGATAAATACAGGTAAATTTAAGGATGCATCTATTACTTACACGGCTGTAGAGCAGATTAACCTGGATGATCTTGCGCGTTGGGTTGAAAAATCGAAGGCTATACAATGGGATTATAAAAATATTATAAAGAGAAAAGGTGTTTTATTACGTTTAAAATGAACGTTATAATTATATAGAATTGATGTTCCAGTTATAGTTTGCTGTAAATTATCTCAGTACGTTGCGAGAAAAAGATAAGGGTACCGTAGCATTTATGTGATTTTTTACGTCTTACATCAAACAAACAACTTCTTTTATGACAAACTATATGAACCCTGCGCTTAAACCATTGACTATTGTACTGGCTGTAATCTTATTGTTTTTAAGCTGTAAGAAAGACGAATTTACAGTTACCGAATTAGGAAATATGGCAGAGGCCAAGCTAACGGAAATTAAGACACTTGCATCTGGTATTCCTTGTAGTGAGCAGGACAATGTTTCAATACAAGAAATCTCAACAGGCTGTTCCACTTCATACTATCCGGTCAAATCATCAGATCTTACCAGCTTTGGCAAGCTAAAAAAGGAATACTTCGATTTATTGGGTAAACAAGCAGATGCCATGGTGAAACAGGGCGTCATCATTGATCCTTGTTTTGAATCCATTTGGATAATTGAGCAACCTATCCGAGTTGACTGTGGTGGCGACAAAGTACAGCTTATTACTTCTGCAAACATCAGTATTGAAGAGGCTAAACCTCTTGCTGCAAAGACCTATCAAGAGATTATGACCATAGTAAACACCCAGACTTGCACCAACGAATCGGCATGGAGATCTACGGCCCTAATAAAAGATAAAATTATGGAAATGGAATATATCCCTTATTTGGCTACAAAAGACTATTCGGTACTTAAGAAAAAGGTTTCTCTTTATAATGTTTTGAAATATCAGATTCTTCAAGCTCAGGGCCCTATTGATTATGTTCCCGGAAAAGTAAAAGTAGAAAAGATAGAATGTATTAATGGTAAGCCAGTGATCAAATTAGCTAACTAAATTCTGCAATCTTTTATTACAGATTGGATGTAGCAACTTTTAAAAAAACATTTGTATTACTAGATAAGCTCTTGTAGTTTTAATGGTGAACATAAGCCCTATAAACATGTCACAGTTCAATCCTGCCGTAGATGAATATATTGCGAAATCTGAGGAGTTCGCGAAACCAATTTTAGTACATTGGCGACAATTGGTTCACAAAGCTTGTCCGGATGTGGCAGAAGTTATAAAATGGGGCCTTCCACATTTTGATTATAGGAGTGATTTTATGTGCGTGATGGCTTCCTATAATAACCATTGTTCGTTTACGTTCCTAAAAGCAGAACTCATGACTGATCCGAGGTTAAATAATAGTAAAACCCTAAAACCAGTACAGCGCTTTTTAGGCAAAATTAGTAAGCTATCACAACTACCTACAGACGATGAATTCATTAAGTTTCTTATAGAAGCGATGATACTCAATGAAAAAGGAATTAAAGTTGTTCCTGAAAAGTCCGACAAACCGAAAGTTTTAGAAACCCCTGATTATTTCTTAGAGCAGCTAGAAGAAAACCCTAGTGCAAAAGCAATTTTTGACGCCCGGTCTGACTCGTTCCGCAAGGAATATATCCTCTGGATCACCGAAGCTAAAACAGAGGTCACCCGGCAAAAGAGAATAGAGGAGGCCTTGGACTGGATAGCGGAAGGAAAAGCCCGTTTCTGGAAATATGCGAAGTAGATAAAGAATCTATTTTCCATATGTAGTTACTATTTGCCGGGCAAAAAGAGAGTATTCCTTCGTTAGCCCGCTTTTATGGCGTTGATATCCTTTACCTCCAGTATTGGCTTTTTAAAGTCTGTAGTAGCGCAGGTAATCATAGCATTTGCTACTTGCTGTAATGTGCTGGCCGAATTTGGAAAAAGTGTCTTGAGTATAGGATACATCCAGGAAATGTACTTGTAGAGTTTCAGCGTGTGCTGCTGGCCTGTAACGGCTTTCATGAAACCAGGACGGAAGTTGTAGACTTTCCTGAAAGGAAGTTTCTGAAGATCGTTTTCGGTCCGACCCTTAACCCTCGCCCACATTATACGTCCTTTTTCTGTACTGTCTGTACTTCCTCCGCTTACATAAATGAAGGTCATTTCCGGACTTTGTGCAGACAGGATCTGTGCAAAATGAAGTGTGGTATCATAGGTGATGCGGGTATAGTCGGCCTCCGACATACCAACACTGCTGATTCCGGCACAAAAGAAGCAGGCATCATAACCATTAAGTGTAGCATCATTTGATTGCAAAGCAAGGAAGTCAGCAACTATATATTCTTTAAGCTTTGGGTGCTTTACACCACAAGGCTTACGGCTAACGCTGAGCACTTCTGCAATTTTCGGACTGGAAAGACATTCCAGCAAAACGCCCTCGCCAACCATACCGGTTGTTCCTGTGATGATGACTTTGATCGGTTCCATAATATAAAGCTAAGGTTTATATTTCTATAAAGTAAACTCATAATTATGGAATCATCATAATAACTTCCCATGTTACATAAGCTTGAGGCTGATGTTTTTTATCGCTTGTTTTTTGATTTGTTTACAAGATTGAAGAAGGGGATGTCAACAGCTAAAAATGCATTCCAGCGCCATTGTGGGTTGTTGAAAACCGTTTTGCCTGTCGATTCTATTTTAGATAACCCAGGCCCGTACTGTGCCCCAAAACCCAGTGATAATGGTATGTTTCCGAAAAAGCCATAAACAACGTATGCTCCAGGGGAAATAATTTGCCCCAGTTTAATTTTATAGTTTTTCGTGATTTCTTCCTGTGTAGCACCACTTGAACTGGTTACAGAGTCTTTTTTTAGCTGATAATCTACTATTGCTCCCAAGTCAAATAGAACTGCAAACAAGCTTAATGATCCGCAATTTCTACCTGGCCCTTTGTTAAAACCGTGGCTTACAGATATACCAATAGGGGCGAATACCCCAAATTTGTCCGTCCAGGCGTTTCCATTTCCATTACTACTTTTTACTGGGTCTGAAAACCCATAAGCTCCAAGGTATGATTGAACTGAAACATTGAAGTCGGTATTTTTTTTAATGGATGAACTACCAACTGGTAGTATGACATTATCGAGAATATCTTTTACTTCTTCGGGCTTATCCGTGCTCGCTATGTTTGCCATAAAGAGTCCGTATTTAGTTAATTTAGGAATTACATTAGTTAATAGTTTTAATGAATCTTTATCTCTTCCTGTGCTGGTTTCACTAACTATTTTTCCTACGCCCTCAAGGATATCCATGCTATTTGACAATGCCTGAGTATATTCTTTTTTATAAATGTGTCTGTACAGATCATTTGATTTTCGCGCAATTAACGTGTATTGAGCTATATCTAAATTTTGATCAAACAAACCTGCGATTGAAAAACCATAATCTACAATGTCAAGTGAGGCATTGATATAACTATAATAGTCTTCAGTCTTAAGGACTATCTTTTTGTTTTTTTTGCTATTTAGTGTGTCAATTAAATTGTCTACCGTTTCAGAAAGCTCAATAAACTTGGTTAATTTATTTTCAAAAAGAAATAGGTTATCTTTTTGCTGGCTCATCAATGTAGCAAATGAAGTTGAATCTGTTTTTAGAGACTTAGGAGTGGTTTTATACCATATAACTTTATCCGTAATGGTCTTTTGATAAATCAGGCCAAGATATATTCTAAAGGCTATCGAGTCATTTACTAATTCTCTTATTTGTTTGATTGAAATCCAGGCCTTAACATCTTTTTTTGTGGTGTCTGTATTTCTAAGACTGTTCGAGAAAATGGCAGCCAGTTTTACTGAACTTTTGAAATTCTTGAAACCATTGGAAGAACTCTTGGTTTCCCATTCTCCAAAATTAGCGAATTTGGTTATAATGTCGGCGGCATGAGATTCCCCTGACTCTAGCTCATGTATTAACCGTATTGACCGTATGGTTATTTTGATTTCCGGGAATTTCTTGAGCATTTCATTGTATCGGGGCAATTCCAGCACATCATCAAGATTGTAGGTGATTTTATTTAAGTCAGCATAAAACCCAGTACGTAATGCAGGGAGCATTTCAGGATATTTATAAGCAAGCAAGTTTTTTAAATTGTCGGTTGTTTTCGGAAACAAAACCTTGAATTCGGGATTGTCTTCTGCAAATTTCTTGAATCTATTGAAGAAAGTTACTGTTAGTTCTTGCTTTGCACGATCTATCATTAACATGGCAATGCCATTTGCAATGGAAGTGACATCGACTCCTGAAACAGAATTGACTATCCCGGAAAATCTGTCTGTAAATGTTGATTCTGTTTGGGCTGCATTATAAAATTCTTTTAAGAATGGGTTTTCTTTTATCAGTTCTATAAAAGAATCATCTTCTAAATCCCCAAAGTAATATTGTAATATTTTTTTATTTGTAGCTGTTTGGGTTATTGACTTGTCATTTATATATTGTTGTTTTAGGAATATTGCATCGTAATATGCACTTCGTTCTTCATTAGCCTTTTTTTCCTTGCCATTACTAATGGCGGTAATTAAAAGTAATAAAATGGTGTAATAGTGTTTCATATAGATTAGATTTTCATAAAATTTAAAAATAATTCTCCGTCAAATACTGACAGGGGTTCTTTGATAATCACTTTTGTTTTTGATAGCTTTATTAGATGTGATTTTATACTTTCGGGGGTGTATTTAAAGTCTATTTTTTCAATAATTAAGGCTACTATGCCCGCTAATATCGCGTTGGATTGGCTGCTTCCGCTCATGGCCTTAATCCCTTGATTAACGTGCTCATATGAAAAGATATTGAAGCCATCTGATACAGTGGTTAAAAAATCATTTTTATTACTGTATAAGGTATCCGTAACAGGTATGATACCTATTCCTATTGAATTTTTGTAACAAGCAGGATATCTGATAGATTTACTACTCTCAGATGATGCATGACCTATAGAAGCTAGAATTACTTTGTTTTTTGCGGTGGCACGATCTACAGCTTTTTTAAGATCTTCTTTTAAAACTGGGTCACTTATTTGTATTGCCCAGCTGATGGAAATGACGTGAATGTTTTCCTGCTCAGTGCACCAATTTATGGCATCTATAAATCTTGATGTTTCTTTTTCTGCAATAGCTCCGTTTTCAGCGATTTTACAGATGTATAAGTTGCATTCAGGCGCCACTCCAATTTTATAGTTAGATTTGTTTCTGGCTCCTATTAATCCGGCGCAATGGGTACCATGTCCATGACTGTCAGCAATGGAGATGTTCTTGTCGTACGTAAAGTGGTTATTATTATAGATGAGATCTGGATTTTGAGTATTGATACCGGTATCAATGACAGCAACACCTACATTTTTTCCAGTAGCATACTTCCATACTTTGTCAATATTTAGATTTAGCATCCAGCTTGGAAATTCTTTTGTTTTAGGTATTAAATTTGCGAAATCGAATTTATCACCCCCACCACTCCAAACATATCCACCTTCTTCCAGTCTATACCATAAGTTATTTCCTTTATAATTCTCGCCAATAACCGTTTCAGCTACATTAATGATATCTCCGGGAGAAAAGTATAAATCCCCTGGATTATTATAAGGATGAATTTCTGCTAATTCTGTTCGCAGATTTACATAAGCATTTATCCTTACTTTCATTTTACGCCAAACGTTTTAAAGGTGAGATGCCGGCAGAATTATCTGGGCTATTGGTATCTTCTTTAGTCGATGCACGTAGCCTCATTAATTTGTTTAACAGGTCGAACCAAAAGGGAGCACCGAGTGATATGGCTATTGCGGTGATCAAAAATCCAAAGAAATGGTTATAAAGCAGAGTAAGGAAATATGCCCATTTCTCGCATGGACTAAATTCAATTGATCCTTTATTCGTCAGCTTATCAGCAGTGGACAATGCCGACGGATCAATGTTTGGTTTATATGATTTGACCTTTGTTTTTGGATCTTCAGTTACGATTACCTTCGTAGGCGGCCATCCTCCAGCACCTAAAATGGTATGTGTTTTGGCTATATCAGCCTCTAATTGTTTTTTTACCCGTAATAGTGAGTCAACAGATCCATTACTTGTTCCGTTACCTATAGCACCTGGGGATGGAACAGTATCATTTTTATGGTTTTGTACATATGCAATAGCCAGACTTACCATTTGTGCCCTTGCTTCCTTATCATTTGAAAGCTTATCAGCGATGACCAAGGTATCAATATTGAAAAACCAGGCTAATGAAAAACCAATAAGTAAGAGGATGAATTGTATTTTTCTTTTGTACCACTCAGTAGCCTGTTCCATAGTTCTGTCAAACCACTGCTCTAACTGAAGCTTGAATTTGACAATGTCGCCGTACGACTCTTTCCATAAGCTGTCTACGTATTTTGCAGTTTCAGTGTCAAACACGTTTTTTGCATTTGCTTTAGATAAAAGGCTGTTCAGCGTATTGGTGATTTGTTCCTTGTTTTCGGCGCCATTACTTAGTATAAATACTATCGTTTTGGAGAAGCTGATGGCTTTAAAGCTGGAAGGGTTTTTAAAAATACCAGAGCTGCCAAGGTATTTTATTTCCGGATGCTCATAGAATTGTTTAATACGCTCATTGTCTGGATTTTTTAAGATCATGAAGCTATCTTTTAATCTCGATAGAAAGCCGGGCTCTTCTTTTTCATCATTTAGCATTCTATCTATAGCTTCCTTGAGATTTCTGGCGCGGATTCCAAGGTTAGTGGCAATTATTTCGGCGACCACAGTTGCCAGTAAACTGTATAATAAATAGATGAAAACAAGACCTATGATTACGTCCAGAGCAGCGTTATTAAACATATTTTATATTAATTACTGGTTTAAATTCATTTCTTTACCCCATTTGTCTTTTTTACGATATAGCAGCTTAATATGTAAAATTGACGGTCGGATATGCAGCTAATGTATTGGTTATATGGTGATTAAAAAATCCCCCAAAAGAGTGAATTATTAATTAATTAATATTTATATTTAATCGTCTAAATGCTTATAACTATGAATTTGGTTGACACTCTCTCAGCAGGTTGCTTTTATGTCCTTGCTGGCTATTCAAAAGAAACATGGAAACAAACCGATGCTTACAATTACCTGAATGACGTTCCAGTCCCGGAAAACTGCCTGACCGCAGGAGGTGCAGGATATACTTGTATTTTTAATTGGGCCTGCATGAATTATCTATACGTGAGCGACTCTATTAAAAATATTTTGGGTTATGAAAAAGAAATATTGTTAAATGAGGGCTTTGGCTTTTCAATGGGGATTATTCACCCTGATGATATTCAACAGTTAAAAGAATTACATGTCGCTATCTTTAATTATTACTATAACACACCGGTAAATCAACGTTCAGGTCTTAGGTTTAGCTATAATTTCAGGGTACAGCGGGCGGATAATATATACATCCATCTTCTTCGGCAAAGCATTTTTATCGGCTCTACCAAAGAGGGTAAGCCTACATTAGAGTTTGTTACCGCTACAGATATCACGGGGTTCAGAAATGATAACGATATGCTCCTCACTGTTCATCAGCTATCTGATAAAGGTATTTATTCACTTTGTCATGAAGCTAAACTTTCAGGCCGAACTCATGGCCTTTCGGGTAGGGAACGGCAAGTTCTGGAGTTGGTAAGGCAGGGCTACACCACAAAGGAAATTGCATGCAAATTGTATTTAAGCATAGAGACCGTAAAAAGTCATCGGAAAAATATTATAGCCAAAATGGGCGCTGTAAATATGATTGGGGCTACCAGCATGTTTTTTACCTAAGAAACTATACGCCAAACTGTCTCAAATGATGGTCTGCATGTTTGTATGCAAATATCCCGATTTGTTCCTTTGTCATTTTGCCAAAGAAGTCGTGAATAAATTTGTCGTTTGAAAAGTTTTCGTAATCAGCAATCAAATTGATCAGGATTGTTTTTTGAGCTTCCAGATCACCACCTTTCTCTTTTACTACAAATATCCCTGCAGGCATATTTTTACCCAGTACCTTATCATCTTTGGTATTGCTTTTGAGTGCCATTTTGCCAAAAATCTTACCTAAAAACTCCTGTTTATAGATATGATTGCTTTTTCCCAACACCCATTCATCCCATATAGAACAGTGTTTAGTCATCTGATAAACGTTCATCTTGCCCCAAAGAGGCTTGCTGGTTTCGCTAAGTGCACTGACCCGTGCTGTTAATTTATCTCTCGTTGCTTTATCAAATATTGTTTTCATTGTCAAAATTGTTTAAAGGTTGCAGAGAAAAATAGTTGCCGGAGTCATCTTTAAACAATGCTTCCGTTCCATAGAATTCCTTCTTTGGTGGCTTTATGAATTCAACCCCCTTGGCTTTCAGCTCTTCATAAGTCGCAAATATATCGTTGCAGGTTAGAACACCGCAACCAAATATTCCTTTTCTGATGAGGTCAATTAAGTTTTCTGCAATTTCTTTCGGAAACATCTTGCTCACTGTAACAGGAAATAATACCAATTGTAAATCAGGCTGTTCGGGAGGTGAAACTGTTAGCCAGCGTGTATCAGGTCCCATAGGAATGTCTTCTACAAGTTTGAAACCCAATTTGTTTACATAGAAGTCATAGGCGCTATCCTGGTCTATTACATGAATATTTGTAACGGTCATTTTTGTTATCATGGCTATTTGCTATTTGATGTTAAACTCATTACAAACTTCAGCAAAGATTCACATATTAACTTCTTCAAAATTGCTATTCTTCAAGCCAACCATGTTGGTAGGCATAACAGCCCGGTACAAAAGCGAGTGGTGTTTGACCGATCATCTTTTGAGTCAGTTGGTGATGCTTATGATACGCTGATGGAGATTTTCCGACCAGCTTTGAGAAAAGTCCGCTGAATGATGAAAGGCTTTCAAAGCCCACTAAAAAACATACTTCGATAACAGGGATATTGTTTTTCAGTAGTTCCTTTGCCTTCTCAATTCTTACATACTTTAAGTATTGGTGAGGGGTTTTTCCATAGGTAGACTTAAACAACCGAAGAAAATGGAATTTGGAAAAATATGCCTCATCCGAAATATTGTTAAGGTCTAATTTGTTAGCATAATTGTTATCGATGAAGAGCTTTGCCTGAACTATTCGTCTATATAGATAAACTTTCGGATATTCTTCATTTGCCATGGGTAAGGATTAAAGCATATACTATCACAGTTAACTCAAATATAAAGAAAATCCAACAGTTGTATCTCTTTACATATGGTGTTGTCGTTTTTACCCACTATGATTGTCGTATTTGCACTACAATAACTCGCCGTTTATTGGCGAAATTTATACTAATAAAACACCAATAATATGAGAAAGATAATTGTTCTATCATTTATTACGTTAGACGGAGTAATGCAGGCTCCCGGGGGGCCTGAGGAAGATACATCTAATGGTTTCAGTTATGGCGGTTGGACTGCCCCTTATTCGGATGAAGTTTCCGGTAAGCTCATGCAAAAACAGATGGAACCTGCAGATCTCCTTCTCGGCAGAAAAACATTTGACATCTTTGCCGCTTACTGGCCTGAACATTCGGACTATTGGCCAGGTGTAAATGAGGTTGCAAAGTATGTCATATCGAACACAATGGATAAGTCAGATTGGAAAAACAGCGTATTTCTTACAAGCGTGGCGGACATAGAAAACCTCAAAAATTCAGAAGGGGCCGACCTCAAAGTATGGGGCAGCAGCGAACTGGTTCAGCTGCTGTTGAAGCATGATTTAGTAGACGAATTCTGGCTCAATATTCACCCGGTGATTCTTGGTAAAGGGAAAAAGTTGTTTGACAATGGTTCGGTTCCGGCAGCATATACGTTAGCCGAAAGTGTTGTAACACCAAGCGGAGTGATCATGGTCAATTACAAGCGGGCAGGAGAAGTAAAGACAGGTACTGTTAGCGCCTAAGAAAAGCCCGTGCAGCTATAATTATAATCCTCCTTTTTCCATGGTCTCTATGTGCTGGCCGATTTCGTCGACCAGCGCCTGGTTCATCCCGTCTTCAGCTTTCCAGGCAATGCCGCTCGCTGTCGCCTGTGGATGGATATGTCCTGAACGTTCACCATTTATATAAACAATGTAGTCGTCCGCCTTTGGTTGTTCAATTCTTATAGCTTGTGGTTCGCCGTTTATTTCCAAAGTAAATTCGTAAGGGTTCAGATCCTTTTCCATAATGTCGTTAGCTTTTGTATAGACAACAACAGAGGTAGGGTATTGTTTTGTCAATGGGAAATGCTTAGGTTCCGATCTTTTAAACCGGTATATCGGGAATATCCGATATTATCATTTTGCAGTCATTTATTCTTTTTTAATAGGGATATCGGAAAAAGTCGATATACATTTGTGCTATGAATATGAAACAGCTAGACGTATTTAAAGCACTTTCCAATAAGACAAGGTTGGAGATTCTTCAGTGGTTGAAAGATCCTGAAGCAAACTTTCCAGAACAAGTTCATGCTGGTTTTGAAGTCGGGGTTTGTGTTGGTGAGATCCAGAAAAAAGCGGGGTTAACTCAGTCTACTGTTTCCGAGTATTTATCTATCCTTCAGCGTGCTGGTCTGGTCGAATCTACACGGCTAGGGCAGTGGACTTATTACAAACGTAATGAAGCAGCCTTTAAGGAGTTGAGCAAAATTATCCAATCTGATATTTAAATAATATATATGAATACTGACAACTTATTCAGACCTTTTAGTCTGAAATCATTGAATATAAAAAACCGTATTGTAATGGCCCCGATGACAAGGTCATTCTCTCCAAATGGAATACCTACGCCAGATGTAGCTGCTTATTATCAGAAAAGGGCAGAAGGTGAGGTTGGTCTTATCCTTTCTGAAGGAACAGTGATTGACCGGATTGCTTCTTCCAACGATGCCAATATCCCTCATTTTTATGGAACAGCGGCACTATCTGGATGGGAAAACGTAATTAAAAGCGTTCATTCTGCAGGAGGAAAAATGGGGCCACAGATCTGGCATATGGGGATTATGGACAACCACCATTCGGGATGGGTTCCATCTGAACCTTTTGAAGGGCCTTCAGGCTTGAACAGACCTGGTTTTAATAATGGAAATACCATGTCCGAAAATGACATTAACGAAGCGGTCCTTGCCTATGGCCGCGCAGCAGCTGATGCGAAACGTCTGGGCTTTGATACCGTTGAGATTCATGGTGCCCACGGTTATCTGATTGACCAGTTCTTCTGGGAGGGTACAAACCTGCGCACAGATGGCTATGGTGGTAAAACCTTAGTAGAGCGCAGTCGCTTTGCGATTGAAGTGATTAAAGAGGTACGTAGACAAGTAGGGGAAGACTTTGTTATCATCCTTCGTTTATCACAATGGAAGCCTGCAGATTATACCAACCAATTAGCAAAAACGCCTCAGGAGTTGGAAGCCTGGTTAAGGCCTTTGGCCGATGCTGGAGTAGATATTTTTCATTGCTCCCAACGTCGTTTCTGGGAACCGGAATTCGAAGGTTCTGACTTAAACTTCGCCGGATGGGCAAAAAAAGTAACTGGAAAAGCAACTATTACCGTAGGTTCTGTAGGCTTGAACGGTGAATTTCTAGCCGCATTTGCTGGAGAAAGTTCTGAACCAAGTTCATTAGATGAATTAATGCGTCGTATGGATAGGGGAGATTTTGATCTTGTAGCAGTAGGAAGGCCATTGCTGGCAGATCCGAACTGGGTGAAAAAAATTAAAGAAGGTAACCTTGGAGCGTTAAAAGGCTTTACTAAAGCTGCACTTAGTCAGCTTGTTTTAGATTAATCCATCTTTCTTATAATGATAAAAGGCTGTTCATTTAGTTATTGGCAGCCTTTGCTGTTTTGGTTTTGTAGTGATAATTTCCGTTTTTACGCTATCTTTGCCGCTCAATTTAATACCTCCATTTCGTGATTAATGTAAATAATATCTCCGTTTCATTTGGCGGAACTACGCTATTTAGTGATGTAACCTTTTCGATTAACGAAAATGATAAAATAGCCCTTATGGGTAAAAATGGTGCAGGTAAGTCAACTATCCTAAAGATTATTGCAAATGCCTCTAAACCTACTTCTGGCAATGTAACCGGTCCAAAAGACGCAGTTATAGCATATTTGCCACAGCATTTGCTCACCCAGGATAAAGTTACCGTTTTTGAAGAAACCATGAAGGCTTTCGAAGAGGTAAACCAGATGCAAAAAGAACTTGATGAGTTAAATGAACAGCTGACGGTCCGTACAGATTACGAAAGTGATGACTACATGAAGCTGATCGAGCGCGTGTCGGAACTGAGCGAGAAATTTTATTCGATCGAGGAGGTCAATTACGACGCAGAGGTAGAAAAAGTGTTAAAAGGTTTAGGCTTTGAACGCAAAGACTTTAGCCGTCAAACTTCTGAGTTTTCGGGCGGATGGCGTATGCGGATCGAGCTGGCCAAGATTTTATTAAAGAAACCCGATCTGATTTTGCTTGATGAGCCTACCAACCACATGGATATTGAAAGTATTCAATGGTTAGAAGACTTTTTAATCAATTCAGCAAAGGCAGTGATGGTCATTTCGCACGACCGTACCTTTGTCGATAACATCACCAATCGTACAATTGAGGTTACCATGGGCCGGATCTACGACTATAAGGCCAAATACAGTCACTATCTGCAGTTACGTGCCGACCGTCGAGTGCACCAATTAAAAGCTTACGAAGAGCAACAACGCTTTATTGCCGATAACCAGGAATTTATAGATCGCTTTAGAGGTACTTACTCAAAAACCCTGCAAGTGCAGTCGAGGGTAAAAATGCTCGAAAAACTTGAAGTCATAGAGATCGATGAGGTAGATACTTCGGCATTGCGCTTAAAGTTTCCACCATCTCCGCGGTCTGGTCAATACCCGGTAATGGTAGAAGAGCTGACCAAGAAGTATGGCGACCATGTGGTATTCGAAAAAGCATCAATGGTAATTGAGCGAGGGGAAAAAGTAGCTTTTGTAGGTAAAAATGGCGAAGGTAAGTCGACTATGATTAAAGCCATTATGAACGAGATTGATTTTGAGGGAAGTTTAAAAGTTGGCCATAATGCGAAGATTGGCTATTTTGCTCAAAATCAGGCGGCATTACTGGATGAAAATTTAACTGTATTTGAAACCATTGATCAGATTCCGTTAACCGATGGAACTATAAAAATCAAAGACCTCTTAGGTGCCTTTATGTTTAGTGGCGATGATACCACCAAAAAGGTTAAGGTCCTCTCTGGAGGTGAGAAAACCCGCTTAGCGATGATTAAACTATTGCTGGAACCAGTAAACGTATTGATCCTGGATGAGCCAACGAATCATTTAGACATGAAGACCAAAGATATTATCAAAGAGGCGCTGAAAGATTTTGATGGCACCTTGATTTTGGTATCACACGATCGGGATTTCTTAGATGGTTTGGCCCAAAAAGTATTCGAATTTGGTAATAAACGTGTTCGGGAGCATTTTGAAGATATTAAAGGTTTCCTTACCTATAAGAAAATGAGTAGCTTGAAAGAGATCGAACAAAATTAAATAAAAGGCACAGCTGCTGCTTAAAGCTCAAACGTTGATTTATTAACGTTTGAGCTTTAACAGATAAATATCCGCCTGTAACTGATCGCTATCATTATCTTCACATAACAAGAATGACAATTCTTTTTCGCGGCTATTCTGTAAAGTCAGCCCCTCAAATTTATGCCGGTCAGATATTTGTTTTGTGAAGGTTAACTTCATCGTTTTTATATCGATACAGCCTATAATGCTTCCTAAAACTTCGCCATCGTCATAGGTCGAATTTGTGTTTTCCGCTGCCGCTAAAAAGTAAAATTTATCTCCCACTTCAATGGCATCTGTAAAACTGGTGCTAACACCACTAATATCAGGGAGTTTGAATTCAGTAAATGTAATTTCGGAATTCCCGGTTAAGCGCTTGCCATGAAAGGTGAAAACAATGTTTTTTCCTGAGTTCCCATTTCCGCGGTTAAAAAAGTACCAGGTATTTCCTGTATGTACAACGCCTTCAATATTAAAATTTTCAGTAGTTAAACCCGCTAAGTCCTGCATACTTTTGTATAATGCCGATAAATCCAAAACGGAAACTCTTTCTTTAGTATCTGCATTTAGCTGAACCATTTTAGTGCGGTTATTTGTCGAACCAGACCCAAAAAGGTAGAATGAGTTTCCGTAAAAGGTAAGGGCTTCAAAGTCTGGCTTGAGTTTTTTCTCTATATTTTCAGCCGGGTTCTCGCTTAGTGGATAACGCTTCAAATCTGATGATTTGAGTTCGTATTCATACAAATAAGAACTATTGTCTCCCGTCACATACAGCACATTATCTTTCAAAAATAAACCAGATGCAGAACCTATTCCTATAATATGAAGTAATAATTCCAGTGTAAAACTATTCATGACCAGTTGATTTAAATATCCTTTTACGCATGACTTGAGGATTGATATCGGAAAGATAGCTATCTTCTATAAAAATTTCATGTTTATTAAGTCCGTTTGAGAACTTTGCATACAATTATCTTACAGACTAACCAAATTGTTTTTAACCGTTTCGGTAATGTAGGACCTTAAAGAAATCTTTGACGAGGATATCGCTATTGAATATTTTAAACCTTAGTTGGTCGATTCCCGAGTATTGTGATGGTTGCTACCATTTCCAATCCAGCTTAGACTGGTAAGGCAGATTGTTTGCAGATACAATGCTTTCGATATCATTTTTCAAGGTTTCATTAATTTTCGGAATCCCCAATGCATGCCCGTTACTTAGCTTAATAATAAAGTAGCCAGTTATCTCATTAATCCAAAGTATTTGTGAAAATTTGAAGTTGGAATCTCCTGTTTTATCAATAACATGTATATGATCGCTTTCAAAGATAACCTGAATCGGAGATTCAAGCATGCCGCTCAGATTGTTTTTAATTGCTTTTTTAAATGACTTTTTATAGGCGAATTTTAAATACCTGTCACCAAAAAACAAAAATAATAATGCAATTGCCAGGAAAATCCCGCTTAACCAAAAATCTTTAATTAAGTAATTGGCAATACCTATCAGCGCAAAACAGGTAACTATAATCCAAACCGATCTTGTTCGTCTTTTTACCTTCTTAGGGTCAGTTGAAAAATCATAAATTAAAATGGTCAAGAGGTCTTCGAGCGAAAGTGTGTAGGTATACATAGCGTTAATTGATCTTAGACGAATATAAAAATAATTAATGAAAAGCAGGTTGAAGCTAAAAAAGGAAATAAAATGCCTTTCTAGTTGGCGAACCGACCAATTATTTTTAACTGTTTCTGCAATATAAAACTCCATCTTGTTTTGATCGTTAAGTCTTATAAGAACCTATAATGTGTCCATGTCAATTGCGAATGCAGTGCGTTCGCAATTGGAAATACACGGTAAAACTGTCTAAATAGCTCAACTTGTCTTTTTGAGTATCCAGCGCCGAATTCGGGTTGAAGTGAATTCGCAATATGCTTTACAAGGAACTTCCCGTACTCAGCTCTATCTTTTCCTTCCTGTTCTTCCAGGAAAATTCTTTGGCCTATGTGCCAGTACATAAGTACACGTTCGGTATCTACAGCTCGTATGGCTTTATCGCGGGCGGTATAGATAATTTTTTTAATGTCCGATAAGACGGTAGGGTTTAGCATCATAAATTGATCAATTTTTTAAAAATTAAATAATAATGCCAATCAATAGGGTAAATGGTATTCGCTGGTAATAAATCTGAATATTTATTTTTTAAGTAGATAAATTTACTTTTCGAGTCACACTAAAGATTCAGCCAACTTCCCCACTAGTTTAAAAATGATTTTAACGATTAACAAAAAGGGAAAAGTTATTAATGTAAAGTTTCTAAACACTAGAATGGAAGAAGGTTGCAAGGATATTTTAACCAAAAAATTGCTGGATATGAAAGGCTGGAAGGCCGGCGAAGATAATGGAAAAGCAGTTGTAAGCGAGTATCCCTGGTATATGTCTTGCATACTTTGGCAATAAAATAGTAATGGAAGATAAAATACAGTAGCAGTATAACTGCTATTAATATCCTGGGTTTTGCGTCATAAGTGCGTTTAAAACCATTTCCATTTGAGGTATTGGCATTAGCTTTTGGTAAGATTGAATGGCTAAAGTTGACTCCGCTAAATTATTGCGTTTCAGGAAGGGAAAAAATACCCCTTCATTATTCAGGTCATCTTTTATTTCTTCCTGTAACAGAGGTAAAACATTACTTTCATTTGAAGGAATAGGTGTCTTTCCATTTCTTACCCGTACTTCGTTCAATAAAGAAATAGCTTCATCTTTGTTATTCAATTTCAGATTAATTTCTGAAGCGAAGAGAATGACATCCGTATATCTGATTACATTACGATAATTTCCCTTTCCATATAAATTATAATCATTAGGCTTGGTAATACCTGTAGATTGGTCGTAATCAACTCCAAATATACTTTCATTTGCAGTAGTATGAATTTGAGATTTGCTGGCTAACCTATACTTTTTACTATCTATAATTTGATTCAGGTATTTTTTAGCAGTGGCGTGATCTCCATTATCAGCAACTATTCTAGCTGCAACAATTTTGGCCAAATCAGCTTCCTTCCCAACAGTTCCTAAGTTTTGAATAGCCTCGTCCAAACCAGCTATTAACTGGTCGGATATTTGCTTTTTGGTGGTTCTGGGAAAAAGACCTTTATGATCTTTATAATTCTCACTATTAACAAAAGGTACATCGCCCCATAAATTCATCAACACCCAATAATTATAGGCAAAGTACGGATATGATTTATACTTAAACGATTTAAAAGAAGATGATTTCGATGCATAATCAATTATTGCATTTGCCCTGCCGATACTTTTGTACAGACCTGCAAACAGACTATAAACATTATTATTACTAGAGTTAACCCTATGCAGATAAAAGTCATTTTGTGGTAATCCAGAGATAGTTTTACTATATAATCCTTCAAGTTTGAAATATTCTTCCGTTGTCTTTGTCGTTTCTATCAGCAAACTATTGTAAGCAGCTAAATAGTCCTGTTCTGTTGTAAAATATTTCTCCCCAACTGTGACATCTCCTCCTTTCAGCTCAACAGAAAATACCTTATCCATAGTGAAGTCTGCTAAAGTAATATTAAGCGCCTTATATCGGTTTTTCATATTATCAGAGATCGCTTTAGAATTTAACCCTTCTAAACCCTGCTTAATAGCTTGTTTTAAAGTTTCCTCTATTGAGCCATCGTTATCCAGATCTGAAGAAAGTATACTCAAAAGTTCCGTTAATTTTGCGTTATCTGATTGGGCGATATTTAACAATGCGGCAGAAATACCTAATAAAATATTAGAATTGTCATCGTTCTTTGTTAGCGAAACTAATTCGCTATTGGCTGTTGGCAATGTTTTAACAAAAAATGATGAGTAAAGCTCACTTAGCGCCTGCCTCTTTGCTTCGCTAAAACTTTTCTTCTCTTTCTTTACTAAAGATCTAACCCTTTTCTCTTCGAGATGGCTTAGTACATTTACATTTATATATTTATTGTTAGTGATATCGGCAATAGCATTTAATGTGATTTGAGATGAAGAAAGACTTCCATTTAATTCGTTGAAATAATAGCCATTTACCGACAGTTGAACATAGTTAGATGCCAACTCAATATCAGCTAAAGAAAAGCCACCTTTATCATCTAGTATTTCTGACTTGAAAGATCTACCTGTTGGACTCAATTCTGAATTAAGTTCATAAACAGTTACTACAGATCCCCGAACAAAAGGACCTTTCTCAACAGCTCCCTGGATAGTTGTCTTTTGATGTGACCCATCTGTTGGTTCGGTCTTTTTGGAGCATGCCATTAAGAAAGTTATTGCACATAATAGCACAAAAGATTTGATAAACCGCCTGGTAAAAAAAGTCATAATAAAATTTTTGTTGCAAAAGTATACAAAATAATTACTTCTTGTTTGCAAGATGTTTAAAACCATCATGTTCTATGATTAATATTCAAAATCTCCATAAGATCGTCTTTTATAAAACTAGCCTGAAACTTGAAAGATATAGTTACTACTGTATAGGAAAATAATATCACACCGAGGGGGAAAAGTACCCCCGGCCATAAAGACTCGCCAGTAATAATGATAAATAGTAGTCCTAAACATAGAATTCCGGTATAAAATACCGCGGAGAATGCAAGTCGGAAATTTGTAGGCCTTATTATAATATGAACCTTGCTACCTTCGTTACTTTCGGTGATCTCTCCAAAAAAGTAAGGGAGCGACTTACTGCTGTTAGATAGGATTTTCGATATCATAAACTTATTTCCCTCTATCGTTCCTTTAAATGGCTGCTCTAACTTGCCAAACTTCCAGTTAAGAAACGGGGGATTAGGATCAATTTTAGTGGCCAGCCTTTTTATCACCTCATCTTTTTGAAGCAGACTCTCGTAGGTGAGTTCTTCATATGGTAAAAATTTCATTGAACTAGTGTTTGATCGTCTTCTAAAATAGCATAATGAAAGTTATCTTTCCATTCTCCTCTTATGGGTAGTATCTTTCTTCGAAGCCCTTCTCTCTGCATTCCAATTTTTTCAAGAACTTTAATAGAATCAATATTTTCGGTTGCTACTCCAGCCTCGATCCTATGAAGAGATAGTTTCTCAAAGCCGAACTTTATAACTTGTAGTGCCGATTCTGTAACATACCCTTTACCCCAGTAGTCAGGATGTAATTTAAACCACAATTCAGCATTTTTAAACTTACTTAAACCCTTGCTAAGTCCAATTAATCCAATCGGAACTTTGTTAATTAATGAAATACAAAAACCATATTCTTTTCTAGGACTTAAATGCCGTTGTTCAATATAATTTTTAAGATAATCCTTTGATTCATTTATTGATTGGGGAATATCAAGGGTAGCATATCTTTGAACCTTAGGGTTTGAGTGAAGTAAGTGAATGAAGTCCAGATCTGTGTAGATTAAATCTCTTATTATTAAACGATCTGTAGTGAATGTTATGAAATCTTCATTGACTTTAAGCATTGCAGAATGTTTGATGGAATAGTCTATAAGGCTTCATAGCAATGGAATGAAATTTTAAATTGCTTAATTTTGTTATGCGAATATAAAAGAAATACCGCAGTTCATTCTCACTATATTTATTCCATGCCAATAATAAAACTAGAAACCTATATCAATTCAGAACACTCTAAGATGAAATTATCAACGTGAAACCGAAAAATCTAAATTTTAGAAGAAAGGCTGTTTATCTGTTATTAGTTGTGGTGGTAATCGCAGCAGGTATCCTATCGAGAAAAGTAGCTGGTATTCCGTTGATTGTCGGCGACATATTATATGCCGTTATGATGTTCTTTGTTGTGAAGTTTATGCTAGTTAGGTTAAGCTATTGGAAGACTGGATTAATTAGTTTATTAATTTGTTATTTGATTGAACTTAGTCAGCTTTACAATGCGTTATGGATAAATGAGATACGAAATACAACTTTAGGTGCGTTGATTTTGGGGCATGGTTTTCTTTGGAGCGACATGGCTGCGTACACAACAGGAACAATTATTTGTATACTGTTCCTGTCCATCGCTAACCGGTTGTTTAGAAATGATAATTTAAATGATCTTCATTGATTTTAAGCACCGCACATTGACGCTTTAAATTCTCTCTATAATATAATTACTAATCTCTTCGGCGTTGGCATAAACCATAAAATGACCGCCACCCTTAACTATGATATCAGGTTTGTAGTATCGGATTGGTAAAATGCGATCAGCACTGCCATGTATATGAGTAAAGTTTGCAGGACGTTCTTTGTTTCTCCAGGTTAATATACACGTTAATGCCCATTTCATAAACGCAGGATCACTATCTATAATAAGTCGTTTTAACAGCGTCCGTTCGTCATGGGTTTTTGCACCAAGGAATGCTAGTCCTATGCCGTTGCCTTTTTTCATTAGACTAACCGGAACAAGTTTCTGTAAGCTTAGTGTTCCAGCCAATCTGTAATACCAGGGTAGTTCCTTAAAAACTGGAGAACTGGAAATAATAAATGTATGGAGGGGGCTAAGCTTCCGGGTTATTTCTATAGCCAGCATTCCACCAAATGATAGTCCGATTAAATAAAATGGGGTAGAAGTGTCAATTAAAAGAGCCATTCTATTTGCGTAACCTTCTAATGACTCATTGGCTATAGGCGCAATCCAATCGAGATATACCAATTCAAAATCTGCCGGAAAACTAAGTTTTTTAAATGCGCGACGGTCTGCGCCTAAACCACTAATAAGATATATCCTTTTCATTTTAGATTATTAACAGGTATCCGATAACTAGTTCTAATCTTTTAGCTAACAGTGCTGTTATTGCAATAATAAACGACTTTGTAATCCATTTGCCAATCAAAATATTGAAAGGGCCTTTTATTTCTAAAAAGCCCTTTTCTCTACTTATTCTACAAATAGGTTGTTTAATTCTATTTTTCTAATACTGTTTTTAATTTATCCAGACCGCCCTGCAAATCTTTACCCAGCATGTCCTCCATATTCATAAATAACAATGTCAGGTTCATCGGATAGGCCATTTTACCTTTAAAGCCCCATTTCACATTTGTTTGATTTGCCCCCATACCTTCGGTTTCTATATAGGCCTCGTCTTCTGTTTCAAATGGCTCTTTAAACCGCAATTTCATATCAACCCTTTTGTTCTCAGTTATCTTCGTAATCTCCTGCTCACCTTTACCCACATTTTTATTGGTGCTCTCCCAGGCTGATATAAAGCCAACGGTACCATCTGTCCCCGTATAAGTCTTTTTCATAGCCGGGTCAAGACTATTCCATACACTATATTGGTCCTGGTTTTTGATGTGTTTAATAAAATTAAATACTTCCGATTCTGGTTTATTAATAGTTGTCTGGCGTTCAACAGCATAGTCCTTTTTAACAAATAACGCAACAATTAATGCCAGAATTACAATCCCGACAACTGTTAATAATAGTCCCTTTAAAATTTTCATATTGATCTGGTTTGGTTTCTGTTTTTGGTTTTCCTTATATAAAGATGATTAAACGATTATGATTTTGCAAATCAAATAACTACAGAGTTTTACACAAATTCATTCTAAAGTCTTTAATGAAACAACGGCAGGAATATTGCTAAATACATTGTATTATCTAAACTATTAATACGAAATTTAAATGATGAAGAAATTAACGGTACTGGTTTTATTGATATTTGTGGGATACAATAACTATGCACAGGAAAGCCAAACAGGTGTGGCCGATACTAAACCGGTAGCGGTGCAGATAAATAGAACGCCGGAGGCACTTGGTATCTCTCAAAAAACGAGGGACAGGATAAAAGCAGCTGTTAATCCCCCTATAAACCTGGCACTTTTTGCGGTAGACAGGAGGCAGGATGGTGATAAGGCCAATTCGGACGTAATTATGGTTATTTCCATTGATCAGCAAACTGGAAAAATGAAAATGTCTTCCATCATGAGAGATACCTATGTGAATATTGACGGACATGGTATGGATAAAATTAATGCGGCTTATGCATTTGGAGGGCCACAGCTTGCTATAAAAACCATCAATCAAAACTTTGATTTAGACATTAAAGATTATGTGAATGTTGACTTTTATAGTGCTGCTAAAATTGTAGACGCATTGGGAGGGGTAGAGGTAAACGTAAAACAACCTGAGCTTTCTTTCCTAAATAACTACCTGGATGAAGTAGCCATCTATGAAAAAATACCTGCTGTACACGTGAATAATGCTGGTATGCAAAAATTAACCGGTCGACAAGCAGTAGCTTATACCAGGATAAGAGGAGTTGGGAACGGTGACTACGAAAGAACAGAAAGACAAAGATCGGTGCTGGTGGCACTCTTCAATAAAATGAAAAGTTCAGGGCCTGAGTTGTTCCCTGTATTTGCATCCCAGATCCTGCCAAACCTGGAAACCAGTATGCCGCCTATGACACTAATGACCTTTGGTGGAAGTGTCCTGAACTCAAAAAACAAAGTAATTGATCAGGCAAGATTTCCACTAGATGGGCAAAGTGCGGGAAAAAGAATCAACAATATCTGGTACCTTACTACTGACTTAAAAGTCACCACTAATTCTATTCATAATTTTATTTATAAAAATATTAACCCTTCTGCTAAATAGAAGGGGCAATTACCACTTTTGGCGGCTTGCAGTATAACACTGTTTTTGTTGGCATTTAATGATAACTTTATCATTAATAATGCTTGTAGTTATTGAAAAATAAACAGAACCTATGTACAAAGACAGAATACTAAGAGCTGAACTAAGTGATAAAATCATTTCTTCTGAACAGGCTGCGTCCTTATTTAAGGATAAGATGGTGGTGGCATCAAGTGGTTTTACAAAAGCAGGTGATAGTAAAGCTGTTTTAATGGCACTGGCCGAGCGGGCTAAAACAGATCCTTTAAAAATAACATTAATGACTGGTGCTTCTCTTGGACATGGTACAGATGGCGCACTGGCAGCAGCGAATGCACTGTCACTGCGCTTACCCTTCCAGGTAGATCCTGTATTGAGAAAAGCCATCAATAATGGAGAAATTCTGTTTATAGATCAACATCTTGGCGAAACTGCCAACTTATTAAAAGCGAATAATTTTCCGACAATTGATATCGCCATACTCGAAGCGGCAGCGATATTAGAGGATGGTAGCATTTTGCCGACGACATCTGTAGGGAATACTGCTTCGTTTGCAGCATTGGCAGACAAAATTATTATTGAAATCAACATCACCATACCACTTTCTATTCGTGGTTTACACGATATATTCTCAACAGGATCGTATCCCAACAGACCGGTTATGCCGATTGTTGCGGCCGACACAAGAATAGGGCGCGACACTATTCCGGTAGATCCCGCAAAAATAGTAGGAATAGTAATTACCGCTATAACTGATAGTCCGGCCGAGATTGTTCCGCCAGATGAAGCCACAACAGCTATAGCAAGATATCTGATCCATTTTTTTGAAAATGAAATTAAGGAAGGACACCTGACCAAATCACTACTACCTTTGCAGGCGGGTATTGGTAAAGTAGCTAATGCGGTATTGAACGGCTTTAAAGAAGGTGACTTCGAAAATCTGACTATGTATTCGGAGGTATTGCAGGACAGTACCTTTGATCTGCTCGATTCAGGTAAAATGAATTTTGCTTCAGGCTCCTCCATAACCGTTTCAGAAGCTTATTATGATAAAATATTCAATAATTTCGAAAATTATAGGGATAAAGTGCTGTTAAGACCTCAGGATATTAGTAATGCAGCGGAGGTGATCAGGAGGTTGGGCGTGATTACGATTAATACCGCACTTGAATGTGATCTTTATGGTAATGTAAACTCCACACATGTTGCCGGTATCAATATGATGAACGGGATAGGAGGCTCGGGTGATTTTGCAAGAAATGCCTATCTAAGTGTTTTTGTAACTACTTCTTCAGCAAAAGGAGGGGCAATATCCTGTATCGTACCTATGGTGTCGCATGTGGACCATACTGAGCATGATGTAGATATTATCGTTACCGAGCAGGGCTTGGCAGATTTACGTGGACTGGCACCAAGACAGCGTGCCCGTGCAATTATAGACAATTGTGTTCATCCTGATTATAAAGCCGGTTTGCAGGACTATTTTGAACGGGCATGCGAACGTGGCGGACAAACGCCACATGTATTAGAAGAGGCACTGAGCTGGCATACCAGTTTAAGGGAAACCGGCACCATGAAACCTGCAGCATTAAATGTACTCAAATAGAGCTGTCCTTATTTTTTAGGAATAAACCGTTCTACTTGATTTTTAATAGGTTTAATGGTTTGAAGATAGGCATACATGGCGGATAAATCAGTTTCTTTCATATTTCCGTACATCGTCCATGGCATTACAGTTTGAAACTGATCTTTAGCTATGGCAGCGCCTGTAGTGTCGGCCTGTGTATGCATTTTAAATCTATGGATAAATTGTTCACGGGTCCAGTTGCCTATGCCGGTAACTTTATCGGCCGTAATATTTTGAGAATATACAGTTCCGGAAGGCATTATGAAATCCCTGCCACCGGCAAATTCCATTCCTTTTACGTTGCTGCCCTTATCTTGTTTGGTATGGCAATCTACACAGGCGGCAGCATTTACCAGGTAGCCACCATATTTTAAGGTATCCGAAGCCAATGGTTTAGGTCGAAGGTTTGCTTCAACAGGAATGGTGTTAACAATGAAATTAAGTGGTACGTTTAATCTGCGTTCGGGAATATCCGATGCCTGTTCAGGCAAAGTGCGGATATAGGCAATAATATCATAAATATCTTCCTTGTCCATTTTACCATAAGCGGGGTAGGGCATAATATTCATCAATGCATGCCCATCTTTGCTAACCCCTGTTGTAATTACCCTGAAGAGTTCGCCATCTGTCCACTTTTTTAAATTAAAGGGAGTGATGTTTGCCGAGTAAACCGCACCTGGAAACCCGATACTTTCATCGAATTTTTCCCCTCCCTTGCCTAATGAACTGAGCACAGGGGGTGCTGAAAACTTAGTCCAGTCTCTCTGCGAGTGACAATCTATACAAAGTGTAACATGATTCGCGAGGTACCTGCCCCGTTCAATACGGTCTGCCGTTGCTTCAACTTTCAGATCAGGTGCAGCACCAACATTGGGAAGCGCAAACTTTACATAACTAAGCGCTGAGCCGATGATCACAAATAATATCAGGAAAATGTAAATTAATACCTTGCGTAACTTCTTCATTTAGCGTTGAGTTAGATAATGTCAATAATCAAAAATATAAATTTATGTTAAAGAAAAAAATATAAATTTATATGTAAGTCGGAAGAAGTGTTGATTTGCTTATTTCATTTCAGCGCTTATATTTGTAAAATTAGGTGATATCAAATTATTCGAATCAGTAACAGATGTTAAAAAAGTTAACGGGCATTTTCATTTTACTTTCTTTCCTTTTGGGAAAGGGTGCCCCGTTATTTGCTATTGATAATGATAAGCAAAATATAATCGTCAGTTGCGCTGAACAGCATGGAACAGACGATACATCGGATACTGATAAAGAAAGCAAACAGCTAGAGACTATAGACGAAGATTTTATTCAGGAATGTATGGTCGCTGCTGGATTTCTGATGCTTTCAAATGACGCTACTCCTTTTAATATCGGGCGTATCAGTACGCCATATATATCGTTACCCTATCCGCCCCCTAACGGCATATAGGCTTAACTTAATCCCTATGTAGGGGCGTAAATTACATTACTCCCTGTTTCAATTATTCTATTTAACAATTTAATTCAATTCTATGAAGTATCCTTTGTTTAAAGGTACCGTAATGGTTCTTTTACTAAGTGCATGTGCTATATCTGCTTCGGCACAAAAAATTAATGAGCAGGAACTAAAGGTGAATGTAGGCAAGATTTCTAACTCAACACAACATTTGAAAAATCTGGAGCCGGTTACTTTTAAATACGACGTAAACAAATATAAGCATCTTAAGTTGCCGGCAGGTGAGCAGTATGGTTTCCTGGCCAGTAATGTTCAGCCTGAGTTTCCGACAATGGTTTATGAGGCTTCAAAAGTTTACGAATCTGGTAAGAATAATTCAAAAATCGCCAAATACAACGAAGTACAGACAGAAAACCTGATTCCTGTGCTTGTGGCTGCAATAAAAGAGCAGCAGGCTGAAATTGAGCTTTTAAAGCAGGAAGTAAAGCTGCTGAAAGCGAAATCAAGATAGTTTTTTCCGTTTAGTGTTTTGAAAGATGCTGCCCCGGATAGGGCAGCTCTTTTCACTTATACATTTTATTGTAGTATTCATCTGCCATACGGCCGGATTCAAAAGCTGGGGACACATCTGCTGCAGCTTGTTTTACGATGTTTAACCATTGCTCCCGATCTTTGTAATAGGTTGGAACTACCGTTTGTTCGAGCGTATTCATCAGGTTAATGCTTTCCAGCCTGTCCTGCTCCTGATCTGACAGGCCATCTGGTGCTGGTTGAATCAGGAAACTATTTACTTTATCTTTTGCGAATTCCGGTACCCAGCCGTCAGGTAGGGATAAATTGATGCTGCCATTCATAGCTGCGGTCATGCCGCTCGTTCCGGAAGCTTCCCTATACATTCTTGGATTGTTTAACCACACATCTGAACCCTTTTTAAGCAGCGCCGACAAGTCAAGTTCATAGCCTGTTAATACAGCGCAATTTTTTAAAGGCATTGTGCGACTAATAATCTGGTTAAATAAGCCGATAGCACCGAAATCTTCAGGATAAGGTTTTCCTGCCCAGATTACCTGAACGGGAAAGCCAGCATTGTTGATCAGGTTCAGGAACCTGTTCCAGTCCTGCATCATCAGGTCGGCCCTTTTGTAGCCGGCAAATCTCCTTGCCCACACAATGGTTAGCACATCGGGATTAAAAAGTTTACCACACTGGTCTGCAACTACCTTAAATAGCTCGGCCTTCATTTCTTTTTTTCGCTGCGTTATTTCTGTGTCTTTAGCCGCTGATATCGCACTGCCCATTGCCTCATCTTCCCAGTATTTTTCATTCTGGGCATTGGTAATTGAGGTAATTTCGCATATTCCGGGGTAATGGTCCCACATATCTCTTGCTACCTTACCATGTAAGGCCGATACACCGTTGGCTCTCCTTGCGAATTTCAATGCGCCCAGCGTATAGCTAAAATTATCACCGTCCATTCCCAGTAATGATTTTACTTCATGCTCCTGCAAATGGTAGAAAAAAGACATTTCCTTTAGCAGGCTATATCTGTGTTCTTCATTACCGGCCATCTCGGGGGTATGGGTTGTAAATACCACACGTTTTCTAACTTCTTCAAGGCTTTTATGCTGTGCGTAGAGGTAAAAGTTGAGCGATACCGAATGTCCTTCGTTCATGTGGTACACATCGGGTGCCATATTGAGTATATCAAGTAGCATAGCACCGCCGGTACCCAGTATGATAGATTGGGCAATTCGGGTAGTTTCATGTGGATCGTATAACCTGTGCGTAATGGTCCGCGATAAATAATCGTTTTCAGGCACATCGGTGCTGAGCAGGAACAAAGGTGCCGAACCAAAAGTTTCAGGCTTTAAGAGGTAAGCACGGACGTGTACTGGCGAATCATGAACAGGAACAGTGAAAAGTATTCCAGTGTCCTCCAGATAAGCGTATTGTTTTTCAGTGTAAGATGGTTTCATCAATCCATCTTTATCCCTTAACTGGTCGTAATATCCATATTTCCATAATATGCCAATGCCCAAAAGGTTTTGTCTTTTTTGATAAGCACTTCTTAAGTGAGAACCCGCAAGGAAACCCAGGCCACCGCTATAGATTTTTAGTGCCTGATGTATTGCAAATTCCATAGAAAAATAAGCCACAGCAGTACTGTACTGCTGATCAGGCTGGTAACCGAAAATGTCTTTTTTAGATAGCATGGGCTTAATTTATAAAAATTATACTAATAAAGGCTTTGCTGATCAATTATATGTTAGTTAGCTATGATGATAATGTTTAATTTTGATGAAGATGAAAGCTTTAAAACCAACTGTTAGTATCGAATACTGTCCGAAATGCGGCTGGATGCTGAGGGCAGCCTACATGGCACAGGAACTGCTCAGTACTTTTACCGAAGAAATCGCCGGCGTAATGTTAATGCCTGCGGAAGTGGGAGGGGCTTATGTGGTCCGTATTGATGACATTATTGTTTTTGACCGAAAAGAAAAGGGGAGGTTTCCGGAGATTAAGGAGCTGAAACAGATTGTGCGTGATGTAGTTAGCCCTGAAAAAAGCCTTGGGCATTCAGATAAAGCCGTTTAATAGCAAGCTTTGTATTCTTAGTGAAATAATATTTGGAATTTGGTCATTTATTGGTTACCTTGTTGATAATCAATCGCTCTCGAAACGTTTTCTCATCGTCTTCAGATGAATCATACTCCGGGAAATTTTGATTTTTAATTACTAATTAATAACTTTTGTTAAAGTAGGTAACCTGCTCGGCTATGCCCTATAATAAGATCACAAATTATAGGGAGATAACAGGGGAATAACAGGGACGTAACAGGGGGATAACAGGGGCAGATGCCTGTTAACTCCGGGTTTAACCCCTGTGAAATTATATTTACTAACTCGTTATTGGTTAACATTGACCGAATTGTTTATTTTTTCATTATAAATTTTGAATTATGGCTATTATTAAGAATGGCATTTTAGGTAATTTTTCCGGTCAAGCGGGAACTGTTGTTGGTTATGAATTGTATGATCAGGGTGTGATGCGTGGAAAAGGGAAGCCTCGTAATGTCCCTTTTACGCCGGCCGAACTGAAAAACCAGGACAAATTTGCAACTCCGCAAGGTTGGCTACAGCCCATCACTGAATTTTTACGGGTTGGTTTTAAAGGGTATGCGAAAAGATATGAGGGCTTTGCCGGCGCTAGGTCTTATCTATCGCATAATGCAGTTAGATCTGGGGAAGTCGGCTTTTATATTGATCCGGCGTTGGCGCTGGTTAGTTACGGGGATATGGATCTGGCGGAAACGGCAAGTGCAATATCTGAAAGTACAGGTACTGTTACCTTCAGGTGGTCTGGTGGTAAATTGGAACATGATGACCGGGCGATGTTTATGTTGTATGATATCGACGGAGGAAATGCAGAGTTCGATACGGCGGCAGTAAAACGACAACTCAAAACAGGTGTGTTTACTACTGAAGGTTTTTCCGGTAAATCTGTTCACGTGTATCTCGCTTTTGTATCAGAAGATAGAAAACGAAGAAGCAACAGTCAGTATCTGGGGGTAATTACGGTGCTTTAAACCGTTTTTGGCCTCTTTTTAAGGTTTATTTTAGTCCAAAATAGTTACTTTAAAGAGGCTAAGAATAAATAATCAGGCTTAAAATCAGCGTAGTAAAGGATTTATTAATTAATTGTTTGTACAATATATATAGTAACCCTATATTTGCACCACTCTAAAAGGAAACGCTTAGGGTATTAGTACAACAATTAATTAATGATTCCGTAGCTCAGCTGGTAGAGCATTACACTTTTAATGTAGTGGTCCTGGGTTCGAATCCCAGCGGGATCACAGAAGATAGTATCTAAAACGTATAAAAGCTTGCAAATCAAATGATTGCAAGCTTTTTGTTTTTATGGCAGACACAAAATATTCAAAAAAGTCACCTAAAAAAGGTGAGTGATTAGGTGAGTAATTTGAGTTACCGGTAAATCCTGATTCTTATTCCTTCTTTTTCAAAAATTGAATATTCTTTACTCTACCTGAATTTAAAACGAAACCCTTGATATTGCCGCTATCATCTACATGAAAATCAATAGTTGCCTGCTCAAGATTTTTATAGTCGAAGTAAATTCTATTGTACGAGGTAAGTAGAGCTACTTTCAATGGGGCATTTTTACCTATTTTAAACCACAAGTCACCCTCTTTGCTATAGAAATAATAGGTTGCATTTTGTTCTGTACTGTAATAGTATCCGGTATATCGGCTATGGTATTCCGCGGGTAACAAAGGTAAACGCTGAGCGGTGGTATTGCTCTTCTGCATAACAGTAAGTTGTTGGTATTTCCCATTCATCGGGTTCTCAAAAATAACCCTGTCACTTGTCGTACCCACCTTATAAGAGTTGCTGCCATCCGCATAAAGGATTTGGCCTGGCTGGCCGATTATCTGGCCGATAATCACTCCATCTTCATACCGGATACGAATAAGGATATTAAGGGCTACCTGGTAGATGCCAACAATGGACGCTATTTTTTCAGAATAGTCGGGGCCGATAGCTACGATATCGCTTTGAGTCTTTTCATCAGGTAACGTTACCTTTTTTTTATCCTTAAAAACATAAATATCAGCAATAGATTTGGTAATGGATTCGGGATTTATTTCTTCCGCATTACCAAGGCAGATAATGGTGATCCGCTTTTCAGGAAATCGCAAAGTCTCCGAGCGAAAGCCCAAAAAAGCGCCCGCGTGCGTTTGAATAACTTCGTTGCGATAGGTGCCCAACATTATGCCCATGCCATAATTGAGGATGTTTCCATTATTCAATGTACCTCGTTTTAAAATGTACTGTTGCAAGGAACCCTCATCGTAGAACTTGCTATCCCATTTGGCCAGGTCTTCAAGTGTCGTCAGCATCCCCCCGTCGCCATAAGCTGTGAAGTTATTTTTATAGGGAAAATAGCTTTTTCCTGATCTAAAGTAACTGTTGGCGTATGTGGATTTTTTGTCTATGTTGTCTGTGCTAAAAGACGTAGCTTTCATATTTATACTTTTCAACAGATCATGCATATTTGCTGCAAGTGTTCGGCCGGTTACCCGTTCAATGATCTCAGCAAGGAGAATGTAATTGGAATTGCTATACACACAGCGCTCCCCGGGTTTGAAATTTAATGTGCTTTGCCTGAAGATGATATCTAGTGCGTTTTTGTTATTAAATTTATCTTCAAAGCGCTGTCCTGTCAACCACATCAGCACCATATAATCGCGGATACCACTGGTATGATAAAGGAGGTTTCCTACGGTTATGGCCTTTCCATAAGCTGGAAATTCAGGCAGGAAATTACCAATGCTGTCCGTTAATGCAAGTTTTTTCTGTTGAATAAGCGATGCTAAAGCAATAGCGGTGAACTGCTTGCTGCCCGAAGCTAAATTATAAACCACTTTTGAACCGTTTTCTTGATGTGATCTAAGGTTAGCCATGCCATAACCTTTTTGAAAGATGAGCTCACCATCTTTTAATATGGCTATTGCTGCACCTGGTTTATCATTTCCAGAATGTCTGGACATAATCATATCGATCGCCATTTCTAATGAATCAGGAGGGATAGGCCGAAATGCGTTTGTCTGATTGATGACGATCAGATATACTGCTACAAGAAGTAAACAAGTTTTTTTCATGTTATACTGATTTAATACCGACCACACGATAAGATGATTGCCTTAATTTGATGAGTAGCTTTGAGTAAAATGAACATTCATCAAGCATCCAGAGACTGTTTCAGGAAACTGATGCTTAAAGGATATTTGTACGCCTTATTGTTTGTCACTTTCACGGTGTTTACAATAATGGTCACCTGGCTAAATACGGCTAAGAGTATCGATATGGGATGGATCGAAAAGAGCAGGCATGGGAGAAGATAGAGGGACATGCTCAGTTGAAAGTTAATGATATCAATGGCATGTCTCCTCATCCCTTTAACTTTATCACGTTTCCATATCCAAATGATGATCGGCGGTATAATTAAAAGTAGTAAACCGCTCAAATGTAGTAGCGGCAGCCATTTATCGGTCTCTTTTTCGTCAAATCTATTCAATTCACTTTCACTATTGGCCAGTAGGGCATAATCAACCCCTAATGCAGCAGCGATAGCCTGCAACGTATAAGCACGTGGGTCTACATCCCCATTTTCGATTCGTTGTATTGTTCTAACACTGATGTCTGTCTTTGCCGCCAATTCCTCCTGGGTGATACCCTTTTTTAACCTTAAATCTTTTATCAGTTGTCCTGTTTTCATACGTGTTTTTATATTCCAAATTAAAGAAGACGGCTTGAATATCACAACTACAAATACCCGACATTTACCCGACAAGATACCTAAATAAGTAGTCGTAGGACTTATAGTTATTCCATAATTTTTTATAATGTTTTTTGATATCTTAACCCTCGGTTTTTAGCTGTTTCAAATAATAAAAAGGATTGTTATGGAATTCTCTTCAAAAGCACAAAATGTTTTAGCTCAGATCAACACAAAAACTAAGCTGGGCGACTTACGGAAGATTGCCAAGGATATAAAAAAAGACCACGGGCTGGCTATGGAGCTGTGGTCTACCAGGAGTTTTTTTCCTAGGCTATTGGCCATCTTGATTATGGACAATAAGCTTGTTTCACAAGATTTTATTAATGAGCTTGATAAGGATATGCAGGTTCATCCGTTGGATGAGCGAAATCAGCTAATGGACTGGTTTATGGCCAACCAACTTATGAAAGACAAGAAAGCAATTGCACTGATTGAATCATGGGAAGATAGTCTTTCTACTCTTCAGAGACGGGTATTTTGGTATTACCAAGCGCGTTTAAGGTGGACAGGACAAACTCCCCATGATAATACACCGTACTTACTAGCTAAAATAGAAGCTAAAATCGCTAAAGAAGATCCAGTGGTCCAATGGGCAATGAATTTCACCGCAGGGTGGATCGGGGTTTATGAAAAACAGTACCGAAACCGTTGTGCCGCCCTTGGAGAGAAAACAGGTCTTTATAAAGGTGAAATGGTATCAAAAGGGTGTACACCGAACTATTTGCCGGAGTTCATTGCTATTGAAAGCAATAAGCGGAATTTATAGTCCAGCTACCGACTTGAAATATTCGATAAACCGTTTCGGGAATTGTATGGGGAGGGGCACTTCTCCTGTATTATTTTTTTTCAAAATAGGCCTTTTCAGTATCATAGTTGAAGAATTCTTAATGTGATTTGGTGCCTGGTAAATTAAGCAAAACAAATTTTGGTTAGGATAGTTTATATATGAGCTGTTCCAAACCCTACAATTAAACTTTGACTTATGGCGAAAAAAAATGTTCAGGTAAAACCGGGAAACCAGCCTGAAAACGAAAAGACTAAATCACTCCAGGCTCACACTTGGGATGCAACAGGGGAGCTGATGACAACCGATCATGGTGTAAAGATCAATGATGATCAGAATTCCCTTAAAGCTGGGGAACGTGGAGCTACTTTGTTAGAAGATTTTATTCTCCGGGAAAAGATCACCCACTTTGACCATGAACGCATTCCCGAACGTATTGTACATGCGAGGGGATCAGGCGCGCATGGGGTATTTAAATTATATCAATCTCTGGCAAGTGTTACCAAAGCTAATTTTTTGAATGATACTGATGCGGAAACCCCTGTATTTGTTCGCTTTTCTACCGTTGCCGGATCTAAGGGATCTACCGATCTTGCAAGGGATGTACGGGGCTTTGCAGTTAAATTTTATACCCAGCAGGGAAATTTTGATCTGGTGGGTAACAATATGCCTGTGTTTTTTATCCAGGATGCTATGAAGTTTCCGGATCTGGTTCATGCGGTGAAACCTGAACCTGATAATGAAATGCCGCAGGCTGCATCGGCACACGATACTTTCTGGGATTTTATTTCCCTCATGCCAGAATCTACACATATGGTGATGTGGTTAATGAGTGATCGGGCGATCCCGAGAAGTTTACGTATGATGGAAGGATTTGGAGTGCATACCTTTCGTTTTATCAATGAAAAAGGAGAAGCGAGTTTTGTGAAATTTCACTGGAAGCCTTTGCTTGGTGTACATTCTGTTGCCTGGGATGAAGCACAGAATATTTCAGGAAAGGATCCCGATTTTCATAGGCGCGATCTTTGGGATGCTATTGAAAGTGGCGCCTTCGCTGAGTGGGAATTGGGCCTGCAGATTGTGCCTGAAGCAGATGAGTTTAAATTTGATTTCGACTTGCTGGACCCCACAAAATTAATTCCTGAAGAATTGGTGCCTGTACAACGAATTGGTAAGATGACGCTGAACCGGAATCCAGATAATTTCTTTGCAGAAACCGAGCAGGTGGCTTTCCATGTTGGCCATATTGTGCCCGGCATAGATTTTACAAATGATCCTTTAATGCAAGGAAGATTGTTTTCTTATACCGATACGCAGTTGATCCGCCTGGGTGGGCCAAATTTCCACGAGATTCCGATCAATCGTCCGGTGGTTGCTGTTCATAACAACCAAAGAGATGGCTACATGCGACAAACCATAAACAGGGGGAAAACCAGTTACGGGCCAAATTCACTTGGAAATAATGATCCTCAGCAGGTAAAAGTAGCTGATGGAGGATTTACTTCTTACCAGGAGCGGATTGATGCGAAAAAAGTACGGGCCAGAAGCAAAAGTTTTTTTGATCATTTCAGCCAGGCAAGGTTATTTTTCAATAGTCAGTCTGAACCGGAAAAAAACCATTTGATTGATGCCTTCAGCTTTGAATTGGGCAAAGTAAAGGCTGTTGGGATCCGTCAAAGGATGATCGGTATACTGTCCATGGTTGATGAAGGCCTTGCTGCCAAGGTGGCTTTCGCGCTCGGCCTTAAAGTTCCTAAGGCTCCTATGCAGCCGATAAATCATAGCATTCCTGCTGATGGTAATCCTGCGGATTATCAACCTTTGCCCTTTGAAGGAAAACTTAAAAAGTCTGCGGCTTTGAGTATGGCAGATACAATAAAAGATAGTATTAAAAGCCGAAAAATTGCCATACTTGCAGCTGACGGGGTTGATGTTAAATCATTAAATACGGTTAAGGCCGCTATACTTGCTGAAGGTGGCGTAGTTCAGGTCATTGGCCCAAGACTGGGGATAATTAAGGCCGCTGATAATGCTGGGATTTCTGTTGATGAGAGTTTTTTAACTGCAGCATCAGTATTGTATGATGCGGTGTATGTGCCTGGTGGTACCGATAGTATTGCTGCTTTAAAGGCCGAAGCTGATGCTGTACATTTTTTAAATGAAGCTTTTAAGCATTGTAAAGCTATTGCCGCTGATGAGATGGGGGCGAAGCTTTTTGAAGTCACCAACTTTTCTAAGAAGTTGCCGAAGGAATTTTCAGATGATGTGGTGCTTAAGCAAGGAATTGTTATCGAAAATGATGCCGGAAAGCTAGCCAATCAATTCATTAAGGCTATAGCAAAGCATCGCTTTTGGGAGCGTGAGAAAGCACGAAAGGTTCCTGCTTAGTAGTTAATTAAAAACAAATGCCCGGTAATTGCCGGGCATTTGTTTTTAATGAGGTGGTTTATATTTACTGCTCGAGTATGGCTATCGCAGTTTCATTGCCTTGTTGTGCGGCCAGGTCTAAAACAGAAAGTCCGCGGGCGTCGAGTAGGGTTTTATCTGCTCCATAATCCAGTAACAGTTGTAAAAGGTCATTTCTGCCGAACATAGCGGCAAACATGAGCGCTGTTCCACCATTGCCATGCTGGAGGTCCAGACTGGCTCCATGATTGATTAAGAGTGTGGCAATTTCGCTATATCCTTTAAAGGCCACGCCCATTAAAGCAGTGTTACCACCGTGATCTTGTGCATTTACGTCGGCACCTGCTTCTAGTAATAATTTTGCAGCTTGGTACTGGTTGTTGTAACAGGCGATGATCAATGGAGTATATCCGCGTTCATCTTTGATATTGACGTCTGTTTTCAGGCGGATCAATTCCTGAAGTACTTCGATATTTCCAATCCTTGCCGCATGAATGATAATCTGAGTAGTTTGGGTCATTTTTATTTTGCTGTTTTGTGTGGATTTATTTGCTTAACATTTTACAGTGCTGTATTGTTTAAGTTGTTTTTTGCTATGATGCAGTTTCCTTGCTTAACAAAATAATTCTTTTGGAGATCTTGTCTGACAAGTAGGTAGCATTTTCTAGGCTTTGAAAATCTGATTCGTGATGTTAGGTATGGAAAGACGGGACCTGTTAAGCAGGTGCCAACTTTATGCGTTTTAAGATGATTGATAATATGGATGTATAGACTACATACGCTAAAAATATATAGTAACCAGGTTGCAGGGTAGTATTATTTTGGGTTACGGTAGATAGCAATTCTTCTTGAATGTTCAGATCAGAAAGTTGACTTTTTATAATTTCGTTCAGACCTATGTAGGTCATTGCAATACCAACAACCATTACATCGGCCATGTCCCATTTACTTAAATCGAAGGCCAAAAACCTGACAAGTTTATGCTCCGCGTATTTGTCTTTCCCCCATATCATAATGCCTTTCCCAATCATTCGCAGTACAGGCAGAATAACAACGAAGAGTAAGATGAGTATGCCAACAAGTATTGCATCGAATTTAGGCTGCGCAATTAGTGATTCGACGATGCCGGTTATACTTTTACTCTGAAAAAATAGTACCTGGTTCATGAAGGCTAGCTTTTCACTTAGCAGCGTGAATTTTAGTGACTCGATGCGTGCATCAACTTCTATAACCGTAGCGGTGATGCCTACCAGCAAGAGTATAAAAGCGAACAGAAGGGAAAAGATGTAAAGTGTAGTATGAAGGCCTGCCTGCTTTTTCATTAGCAGCCACAGGCAAAGTGCCAGCAGTACGCAGCCAATCATCACGTAAGTATAATGATATAGGCTTGATTGTACGCTGCTTAGTTGTAAATCGATGTTTTTTTCAAAAGATTGTGTATCAGCTACTCCGTATTTTTTATAAATATGTCTTCTTACGGTAACGCTAGTAGGTTCGGTATTGTCGAAGGTTTGCTTTTCCAGCTGGTCAACTTTACTTGTAATGATACTTTTGATCTTTTTTTTACTTTCGGGTTTGTTGATCCTGTTGACAATTGTTGCAGCAAAAACAGGTACTTCAGATTTGATTTCCTCGGGGTCAACTAATGTGTTAAAAGCAAGTTTTTTGAGTTTTCCGCCAATACCTTTTTGTGGTTTATTCATTTCAGCTATTGCCTGGTCAACCAGATGGTATAATTGTTTTTCAACTTTCTGCTGAAGATCCTTTTTTTGTGTGGCCGTCATAGTGAAATCATTGACTTTTCCATCTATTACATTTGCCATTTTCTCGCGCCACTGGTCTACGGACAATATGCCGAAAGTGATATTATTTACAACACTGTAATCTGTTTTTATTTCTTGCTGCTGACTGGAAAGTGTAGATATGCGGTAACCAAACCAAGCTGTTAGGCAAAGTAACGGACTTAGCAAAACAATTAGTAGGATATGGGGACGGACTATTTTCTTAATGTTCATAAGGAGAAATGAATTTCAATATGGTCGACAAAATAAGCCCGTACAATACGAAGCTGATGAAAATGATAAAACCTGGCTGTAATGCGGTATTATTTGTTGTAATTACATTTAAGTCGTCGCTTTTTATATTTAAGCTCTTGAGTTGACTGTCCAATAGACCATTTAAGCCGATGTATACCATTAGTATTGCTATAACTATTACATCTGCCATGCTCCACTTGCCCGACTGAAATGCAAAATATCTTATGATTTTGTTCCTGGCAATTTCTCTTTTGCTCAACAAGTGGATGCCTGTTGCACTAAGCTTTATGATTGGAAAAAGTATACTGAAAATCAATATCAAAATGCCTACTAATATGGATTGGATACTGGACTGACTGATCAGTATTTTTACTACTTCAAGGATGCTCTTGCTCTGGAAAAATAATACCTGGTTCTCGAAAATCACATGTTCGCCCAGCAACACAAAATCCAGTGCTTTAATGCGCGCATCTACTTCTATCATAGCGGCTGTTAAACCTATAAAAAGAAGTATAAATGCGAACATCAATGACATAATGAAAAGTGTTCCATGTAAGTCGGCCCGTTTTCTGAATATCCACCAAAGCGCCAATACCACCAGGATACAACCGAGCATAGCGAACGAATAATTATAGGTTGCAGTTCTGATATTGGACAATGTGGAAACCAGTTTATTGTTCAATTCTTCCGCTGTGGCCACCTGATACTTCTTATAGACTTTCTCGGTTGCGGCCTTTGTAGCAGCTACAGCACTATCCAGATATTCGGCACGTTCCAGCGCGTCAAACTTGTTCATGGCCATTTTGCTGAGCTGCTGCTTATTGGCGGGGTTGTAAACTTTGTCAACAATTTCCTTGGCAAGTGATGGAGCCTTGCTCTTTATATCGTCGGTGTTTACAAAGGTTTTAACGAGAAATTTCTTAATTTTTCCATCAATGGTTTTTTTCGGTTCATTGATTAGGCCTTCGGCTTTGTTTATCAGTGCGAGAACGATTTTTTCAACTTCCTTCTGGAGGTCGTTCTTTTGTTTTTGGGTCAGCGTAAAATCACGTATCTGACGGCTAATAATGGCTGATACTTTATCCCGCCACTGCTCCACAGAGAATAGTCCTGAGCTAATGTTGTTAACATTGGAGTAATCCTGTTTAATTTCCTCCTGCTGATCAGATAGCTGGTATAACTGGTAACCAAAATATCCCTCGGCACATAATAAAATAGAGAGGATAAAAATCAGCAGGCGGTTTGAGAAAATCTTTTTATTATGGGCATCATGGATTTTATGCATAAGCAGCGGATCGGTTATTTAATTATAGTTTAATTCTTTTTGCTGAACAAAGGACTATTGGTGATTGTTTTTAAATACATCTTTATTGTGTTAATAACTAAGATATTTCAGTCGCTAAAACAATTTCATTTCGCAGGTGTTGAAAAGGATCATCTTTAAAACTATTTATGACCTCATCTGCATTTCATTTGACCATGACCTCGATTGACTGGTCCAGCTTTTTGGTAGGAGAAGAAGACTGGACATTTCTTTTGGAGATATCGCTTCGCACGATAATGATGTATTTTATTATTCTTATTGGTTTGAGGCTTTTGGGAAAAAGGGGAGTGAGGCAGCTTTCTGTTTTTGAACTTGTAGTGATCATTAGCCTCGGTTCTGCTGCTGGAGATCCAATGTTTTACAAAGAGATAGGCCTGTTGTACCCGGTTGTTATTTTCGGAATAATAGTAGGTGCCTACCGGATTACCACTTATTTTATGGCAAAGAGTAAAAAATTCGATGACCTGGTTGAGGGGAAATGCGTTTATTTGATTGTGGAAGGTGAATTTTCCATCGATGGTTTTAATAAAGAAAGCCTGGCACAAGATGAATTCTTTTCAGAACTCCGCCAACAGAGTGTATCCCATTTGGGGCAGGTTGAAACAGCTATATTAGAGACATCCGGGAATTTGAGCATATTCTATTATCCTGATGAAAAAGTGAAATACGGCCTGCCGATTATGCCTGTACTATTTGAAAAAGCCAATGAACAGATTTTTGAAGCAGGGAAATATGCTTGTACACATTGCGGAAATATTCTACATCTGCAACCCTTAATTGAGCATTGTTGTGATAAGTGTGGACACAAAAAATGGGTGAAAGCATTAAAGACGTGTAGGGTGAGATGATTTAAGCTTCCAAACAAATAATTTTTGTACTTGTTATTACAGCTCACTTAAAATAAATTTTATGAGTATAGAAAACTTAGACAATCGCCAGGCCATAGATAAACTAAAATTGATGGTCGACAAAATTGATATTGGGATGATGTGTACCAATACCGTTGAAAACAATAAGCTTCATGCTGTACCCATGAGCAGGCAGGAGGTAGATGATGAAGGGAATTTATGGTTTTTGTTTTCTTCTGAAAGTGAAACCTATAGAAACCTTCAAAAAAGTAATTCTATAAGTGTATTATACTCAGATATCAGTAATTATAATTTTCTCAGTATAAACGGAATTGCAGAAATTTCTCAGGACAAATCCCGGATAGAAAAGTATTGGAATAAAATGATAGCAGCATGGTTTGAAAAGGGAAAGGAAGATCCGACCCTTAAGGTTTTAAAAATTATACCGTCTGAGGGGCATTATTGGGATAATAAATCAAATAAACTGGTTACTTTTTTAAAAGTGGCAGCTAGTGCTATTTCTGGACAGCAACTGGATATTGGTCGCGAGGGAGATATAAATGTGTAATGGTTGAAACTCAAGGAAGAATATGAAAACTCATGAAGAATATAATGAACTAGGGGCCGCTCATGTACCGGATCAGCAAACTGGATCGGAAATGAATGTGGTGGAAAAGATTGAACTACGGTCGGAAGTGGAAGCGGTTCACTTTTTTAAAACGGTAAAGGATCGTCTTTTGGATGTAAACAGATGGACAGAAATTGCCGGTGGGGCGATGTCGGATTTTTTTCTGACAGATGAACATGGGAATTTGGTTCAACGCAAAGCTACGAGCGGGGACCACATCAGGATTGACATTCCCGGCCCCGGGACGCAAATTGGTGGTGGATATGATTGGGTAACTATTGAAGAGATTAAATCCGAGGTACTGGATGATGCAGAGGTGTTGAGCATAACTGCCAGGCCGTCTGTAAATCCTTTGACTACCAGTAAAGATACCGCACATTTTTTAACCCAGGCAGCGACCTCTACTTTTCAGGTGAAGCGGATTGGCAATACGATTTATGCAGAAGAGCATGGGCGAAACGAAGTGCCTAATACCGATACGCAACATACGTTAGATAATATCCGCAATACTTTTGTGGGCTGGGGCGCCAAAGTTGGGTTCTCTTATCCGCAGTGGAAGGCTTTGGTTAAAGGTTTGTTGAATCATGATTATCCCTATCCTCCTGCTTAGTTTGTTGCATGCAATGATCTGTTAATTATATTCTGTCTATTCCCCGATGCCGCTTGTATCAATACGTTGACGAGAATGAGTACTATAGCGTGACAATTGTTTGACTATTTGTAAGTACATTAGTATAATGTATAACAAACTGAAAGTCAATATTTTCAGCATAAATACACCAATCTCCCTATTTATTTCTGCCACTGGTGTTCTTTTAATCTTGTGCTGCTTGCAATTAAAGGCTCAGCCTGTTCAAACGAACGGAAGCTTGAGTACAAATATTATTACGGGTGTCCCCTTCTTACTTATTATACCTGATGCAAGGACAGGTGGGATGGGCGATGCCGGTGTGGCAACTTTACCAGATCAGAATGCCTCAGCAATTAACCCTTCAAAATTAGCTTATATGGAAGAGCCTTATGGCATATCCATGTCCTATTCTCCGTGGTTAAGCAATTTAAAAGCAGACATCAACCTCGCTTTTCTCAGCGCCTATTATAAGATTGATGAAAGAAATACAATAGGATCTTCGTTAAGATATTTATCCCTGGGTACTTTGCAACTTTTTGACGCCAATAGCCAGGATTTAGGTAACTATAGCCCAAATGAGTTTGCATTTGATGTTACTTATGCGAGAAAATTTGGTGAATCTTTTTCTCTCGGAACAGCGTTAAGGTACATCAGGTCTGACCTGGTTTCGGGACAACTTTCTTCGGGTAGTAAAGGCTATGCAGGAAATGCTGTCGCCATGGACGCTTCAGCTTATGTCAGGAAACCCACCGTTCTTTTTGGAACCGATGCATTACTGGCATTTGGTTTAAACATTTCCAATATCGGAACAAAGATCGGTTATAATGATGTGGGCAATAGGTTTTTCCTGCCTGCCAATATTAGACTTGGCGCCGCATCCACTTTTATTTTTAACAACGTAAATCAGCTTACTTTTGCACTGGATTTGAACAAACTAGTGGTTCCCAGCCAGCCCGTTTATGACAATGATGGAAAAATAATAGGCGGAAAAGACCCGGATGTATCTGTGCCTGCAGGAATTTTTAACTCTTTTAGCGATGCCCCGGGGGGCGGAACTGAAGAATTGAAAGAATTAAGTATTGGAACCGGCCTGGAATACACCTATCATAAAAAGATTGCCCTGCGTGGTGGCTATTATTATGAAAACCCAAGCAAAGGAGACCGCAGATACTTCACTACAGGTGCAGGTTTCAGATACCAGTCGTTTGTGCTTGACCTAGCCTACATGATCGCGGGATCACAAAATAGTCCCCTTGCCAATACGCTAAGATTTACTTTAACCTTTAGCCCTTCCGGAAATAAATAAGTACAGGTAGGATAGGGTGTAGTGTGTTAACTTTTAGTTAAACAACAATATTAAGTAAGTGAATGGAAGTATTAATTTTGAAATAAAATACTTTTTTATAAATTATTAAAAAATAATATTGGCTTAAACAGAAAATCAAAAAACTTTTATTTTGTTTAACTGAAAATAAATATATTCTTTTATATAAATATCCGCTATTAATAAATTACCTTTGTTTAATTGTTAACTAGTTTAGAGCGTTCACCTAGCGCCAATCCCTTAAGAGACATTCCCCAATTATCTCTAAACTATAGATTTGTAATTAACCATTTAATTATATCATCATGAAAAAATCAATCATCTCTATTGGCATTACCCTTTCCGTATTTTGTTTTACATCTTCCGGATTTGCACAGGCATCAGCTGAAGCTAATGCTTCAGCAACAATTGTTACCCCAATCAGTATCGCGAAAGTTGACGATATGGACTTCGGGAATGTGGCTACCAACGGGACTGTTGGTACGGTTATCTTAGCACCAGATGGCACACGTGGCTTTTCAGGTGGCGTAACCCTACCTGCGGACAATGGATCTGTTAGTGCGGCTACTTTTACCGTTACAGGATCGGGAGAATTTACCTACACCATTACCCTGCCTACATCGGTAGTGATCACAAGCGGTACAGATAATATGACTGTAAATGCTTTCACAAGTACACCTCTCAGCGCAGAAGGCTTGCTGGCAGGCGGTACACAAACGATCAGTATTGGTGCGACACTAAACTTAGTCGCTTCGCAGGCAGAAGGATCGTACACATCAGCTACTCCGTTTACCGTAACCGTAAACTATAATTAGAACGCTACTTTTTTAATACACGGCCTCATCAACCGTTCATCGTACCTATTGAATCATCCTATGCTTAATAAGGCTGGAATACCTATGCTCATGGCATTTGTCCTGACTATAGCAGCGCAACTGATCTATCTACCCGGCATAATGGCCCAAGGCAACCTGGTCATTATGCCGCGAAGGGTAGTTTTTGAAGACGCTAAAAAAAGAACCCAGGAGCTCAACATCGCCAACAGTGGGGCAGATACTGCAAAGTACCTGGTCTCGGTCATTCAATACCGAATGCTGGAAGACGGCAATTTTGAACTCATCACAGCACCTGACTCCGGACAGTATTTCGCAGACAAAAATTTCAGGTTCTTTCCGCGTAGTGTGGTCCTTGCGCCTAATGAAGCGCAAACCATAAAGGTTCAGGTTATCAATACCGGCGAATTAAAACCTGGTGAGTATCGGTCACATCTCTATTTTAGAGCGGTAGTCAAGGAAAAACCTTTTGAACAGAAAACGGAAGCAAAATTTGCAAAAACCATGACCGTACACCTGGTGCCAACTTTTGGTATCGCCATTCCTGTAATCATCAGAATAGGTACATCAGCTGCTACAGTCAGCATTGCAAAATCTGAGTTTATCCTGAATGCCCAGGATTACCCTTCGTTAAGCCTCATCTTTAATCGAACAGGTAACGCTTCCGCATATGGAGACATTAAGGTGAACCACATATCCGATCAGGGAAAAGTTACACCTGTCGGACTGGCAAAAGGGTTTGCGATCTATACCCCGATTAAAAGACGACGCTTCGCATTTAGGCTCGAGAAATCCCCGGATGTTGACTACCGGAAAGGGAAGTTACAAATCTCATACACAACCTCATCTGATTCGAAGCCGGTCATAATTTCGGAATCCTCACTTAACTTATTTTAAAGAGGTCCGCGGCACACAAGGGTTATTTAACCGCTCAAAAAAATGAAAAGAAATATACTTTGCAGGGGTATACTTACCTGTCTTGCAGTTATTTTTCTCAGCTTTCAGCTATCCGCTCAATCTGTTACCAATTATACTTTTGCCGGCACCACTGCGGCTGGTTTTACGCCACTATCCGCTGCCAGTGCGACAAGCTGGACAGGATCCACAGATGATGGTTTGTCAACACTGATCCCAATAGGGTTTGACTTCTGGTATATGGGGATCCGGTACACCGGTATATCCGCCAGTACCAATGGCTGGATTTCAATGGGTAGCGTCCCTACAGATTATGTATATACCAATAGCCTGTCTACCGGCGGATCACCGCGACCGGTAATCGCGCCATTGTGGGATGATTTGGATATTGTTGCGACCAGCAATGTAACCTACAAAACAAGCGGAGTAGTGGGTAGCCGCGTGTTCAGCTTGCAATACCTAAATGTAGAATGGTATTACCTGGCCACGGGCGCCGTATGCTCTTTTCAGGTAAATCTATATGAAACAAGTGGTAAGTTAGAGTTTGTATATCGCTCTGATGCCAGTGCGGCAGTTTCCGCCTCTGCTTCTATCGGGATTACCACTACTGCGACCGGTTTAGGAAACTTCCTCTCCGTAAATAGCGCGGGTACAGCGGTAAGCTCTATAACCGAGACCAGCATCACGACAAAAAGAGTAACAGGGAGAACTTATGCCTTTACCTCTCCAACCCCAATTGCACCGTCTACACTTAGCTTTTCGGCAATTGGAAATACAGCAATGACCTTAAACTGGGCCGATCTTTCTTCAAATGAGAGAGGCTTTGTAATTTACCGTTCAACGGATGGCATAAATTATACATTTGCCAGTCAAACTGCCGCAGCAACAACTTCTTCCATACAATCCGGCCTTACAGCAGGTGCAACCTATTATTGGAAAATTTATGCCATTACAGAAGGTGGAATGAGTGCCGCGCTTAGTGGCAGCCAGGCTGCATCATGCACAGGGCCAGTAATTTCACAGCTCCCTTCAAGTGGGCTCATTTCTTATTATAAGTTTGAAGGAAATGCAAATGATGCTACAGGTAACAATAACGGAACTTTTCAGGGTGGCACACCAACGCAAACCACAGATCGGTTTAACAATGCGAATAAGGCTTATACTTTCAATGGAAGCAGTCAGTTTATTTCAGCCGCAAACCCTTATGTAAACCCCAGTACAGTGAGTGTGTCTGCCTGGTTTAAAACAACTACGGCTGTGGGTGGCACATTGATCGGTTTTTCAAGTATATTATCGGGTGGCGGCGGCAGCCGTGACCGGTTTATTTATATGACCAGCACGGGTGCATTATATTTTGGGGTTGCTCCCGGATCTACAAAAAAATATATCTCCACCACAACTGCCTATAATGATGGAAATTGGCACCTTGCCACAGGTACAGTTGGGGCGGGCGGCTTAAAATTATATGTCGATGGCAGTTTGGTAACCAGTGATGCGACAATTACCAGTGGAGAAGCCTACACTGGGTATTGGCGGATAGGTTATAGTGATTTATCTACCTGGCCAAATGAACCTGCCAGTTATTTTTTTCCGGGAACACTGGATGATGTGGTCATCTATCATAGAGAATTAAACGCCGCAGAAGTAGCCATTTTATATAATTCACCCGATGGAGCTGGAAGTAATTCCCCAGTATGTGCCGGAAGTTCACTTAATCTTACCGCAACAACTGTAGCCGGCGCCAGCTATTCCTGGACCGGGCCGAGCAGTTTCAGTTCTGCTTTGCAAAATCCTGTGATCAGCTATTCAGCTGCCGCTGCCGGTCTATATACTGTGCAAATAACAAGCCCAGGCTGTATCACTCCTGCAGTTGCTTATGTAAACGTCACCTCAACAACTGCCGCAGGACAATGGACTGGCAATGTAAGTACAGACTGGGGTAACGCCGCCAATTGGTGTAACGGCATTCTTCCTACCTCTACTACAGATGTTACGATTACTTCAACCGCCACCAGGATGCCCGGTATAATCACGAGTGTAAATTGTAGAAACCTGACCTTAAACGCAGGCAGTACGTTAATATTAACCGGTACCGGCACCCTCAACATTGCGGGTACCCTTGCCAATAGCGGGACCTTTACCAACACGGGCACCGTCAATTTTAATGGTACCAGCGGGCAACAAACCTTTACCGGTATAGCTTCTTTTTTTAACCTAACGCTGAACAACAGCAATGGCCTGCTTTTACCGGCGGCAATCACAGTAAACAACAACCTATTGCTTACTGCAGGCACATTAAACGCGAACAACTTTAACCTGATCATCAAAGGAAACTGGACAAATAATGTTTCAACTACCGCATTTACAGCGGGGACAGCAACCGTAACTTTCAACAACACAACAGCACAGGTCATTGCGGGCACATTTAGCACTACCTTTAATAACCTTGTTATCGCAAATACAGCTAGCACCGTTACCTTAAATACAAATATCAGTGTCGGCGGTAACCTCTCTATAAACAGTGGAACGTTTGATCTGGGGACTTTTACCGCCAACCGGGCAACTGCGGGTGGCGCACTTATGATAGCCAATAATGCGACTTTAAAAATCGGGGGCACAAATACTTACCCGGGTAATTTTACAGCCAATACATTGGTGGTCGCAAGTACGGTAGAATATTCAGGAACTGCCCAAACTGTGGCGAACCAATTGTATGGAAACCTTACGCTAAGCAGTTCTGGCGGCGCAGCCGTAAAAACATTTCCGGCAACCGCATTAACTGTATTAGGTAACCTAAACAGCAATTTAGCAGGGGGCACCTCAGTTTCTTTTACGGCCGCAGCAATAATTACCGTTAACGGAAATGTTTCCATTGGCGCTTCTACTACATTTAACGGCGGTAGTTTTTCACATAGCATTGGTGGTAACTGGGTAAACAGCGGAACATTCAATGGCAATACAGGCACCATTATTTTTACTGGTCCTGGCAGTACGGTAAGCGGCCCTGGTACTCAAAATTTCAATAACCTTACTATTGCCGCTTCATTGATTAGCTTTTCTACCGGCAGTATCAGCTTAACAGGAAACCTTGCAACCACGGGAGCCGGATCTTTCGGTCAGCTTTCTGGTGGAACGGTCTTCATGACGGGCACGGGTAAAACCATTAGCGGGACCGGAATTTCGCCTGATAACCTGACAATCAGCGGCACAGTTAGTACGACTGACGCGTTGGTCATTACGGGAAATTTATCCGTAAGTGGAAGTTTCACCACAAGTTCTGGTGCAATTACCATGAGCGGGACCTCAAAAACGATTTCTGGTGCAGGCACTATGAGTTTTGGTATACTTTCTGTTACCGGCACAATTGCGTCGACTGCTAATTTTACAATCTCATCCAGTCTTTCGGTCAACGGTAGTTTATCCGCCACAGCCGGAACGGCAACATTTACAGGAACAGCTACATTAAGCGGAACAGCCAACCTTTTTAATACGACCATTAATGGCACTTCCCTGCAATTATCTGCCAGTTCAATGCTGGGGATCGCAAGTTCCCTAACGATTACTGCAGGCATACTTGATGTTACCTCTTCAGCACCCAATACAGTAAATTTTAATGGCAGTGGAGCTCAAAACATCAATGCCATAACCTATAACAACCTCAGCCTTTCTAACGGAAACAACAAAACCGCCACTGCGGCTTTAACGATAAACAATAGTCTTACGATCGGTACCGGGACTACATTTATACCCGGCGCATTTACGCATTCCATTTACAGCAACTGGAACAATTCCGGGACTTTTACCGCAGGCACAAGTACGATACAGTTTTTGGGAAATCAAACCTCTAATATCACTGGCACCACAACTTTTAATATCCTCACCGTAAATAATACCACCGCAGCGACAGGTTTAATTCTGCAAAGTAATATAACTGCAGCGACGGTGAACATGACGCTGGGCACCCTGCTTACCGGAACAAATACGTTGACCATTACCGGCACCAGGACTGGCAATGGAATTATATTGGGTAATATTCAGCGAAACCATGCTTTTAGTGCGGGTGTAGCCTATGCGTTTGAAGGGCCTAACAATTTGATTACTTTTGCCGTTCCGCTATCCATTAACAGTGTGACCGTATCTGTTGTGACAGGGCCGATAGGTGATTTTCCATTTGGGGGCTCTATCAGTCGGGTTTATACCGTCACCATACCTTCAGGTACATATTTAGGCGCAACCCTGCGGCTGCATTATGAAGATGCAGAACTCAACGGTAGCAATGAAGCCACTATGGGCCTGTGGCGTTACAATGGAACTTCATGGGCTGCTTCTGGTAAAACGGCTAATAATGCGACAGCCAATTACGTAGAACAAAGTCTCTTATTGGACGTTACTAATCGCTGGACCCTCTCCGATAATTCAAACGTTGTACAATGGAACGGCAGTGTAAGTACAGACTGGAATACTGCTGCCAATTGGACAACTGTTCAGGGCTCGGCTTCAAAGCCACCCTCTGCAACAGATATTGTAAATTTAGGAACCATGACTTTTACCAATCAGCCAACCATCAGCAGTACGGTAAATGTTAAGAATATAAATTTTGGAAGCGCAAAAGCGGTAAGCCTTTTCATGGCCAGCGGTGGTTCACTTACTTCAGGTGATATTTATGGAACCTGGAGCAGTAATGCAACACATACCATCAACGTAAATAATCAATCTGTCACCGTTAACGGAAACTTAACCCTAAGTGACGGAACAAGCGGCCATGCCATCAATCTGAACATTGGAACAGGCACTGTAACCCTGGCAGGATCTCTTACCCAGTCGGGCAGCGCAAATGTCGTTTTTAGCGGAGCTGGAAACCTGATCATCTCTGTGAACCATAATTATGTGAACGGAACCTTTACACCGGGTACGGGAACTGTTACTTACGGTGGTGTCACAAACCAGGTTATTGGTGCGGTAAGCTATAATAACCTGACCATTAACAAAAGCGCGGCTGTAGCGGAGATCGACAATACGCTCAGTATTGGTGGCAACCTGACTGTAACCGCCGGGGAACTGGACAATTTTTCAACCACAACGATTATAGGGAATGTGACCGTATCGTCCGGGGCAACACTGCGCAATAGTAGCATTTTACACATTGGTGGCAACTGGGCAAACAGTGGGACTTATGATGATGCCGGAACAAAAATAATTTTTGATGGCACCGGAACACAGAGCATCTCGACATCTACATTCAATAATCTGGAAATAAATAAGCCGGTAGGCTCAGTTGCTGTCCTTACAGGAGATGTAACATTAAAAGGGAACCTTACCGGAACATCAGGGACACTGGACATTAAATCATTCTTTTTTAACAGGACGGTTGTTGGCGGTACCGCTATCATCGGAGATGCCGGTACTTTAATTATCGCAGCGGATAATGCTCCCAATAAATTTGCCAATTATGCTTTGGGAACTGCCAGTACAGTAATTTTCAATGGCACAGGCACACAACACTTACTGCTACCCGGTGTAGTGTATGGGAATTTGATTTTCAGGAATACCGGACTTAAAATACTCTATACACCAATTACTGTGAATGGTGATTTAACCATTGAAACGGGGGCTATATTTGATGGAGGTTCCAATACGCTTACGCTGAATGGTCATTGGGTCAATAACGGAACCTTCACGCCATCAAGCAGTACAGTTTTATGCGCGGGGACTTCAAAAAACATCACAGGTAATACCACATTTAACAAAATGACGGTTACAGGAAGTTACACCATATTAAATAACGTTACCTTTAATGATTTATTGAATATTACCAGTACCGGATCTTTAAGTGGTGGTTCAACCATTACCACCACGGTAAACGGTGATTTAACAAACAGCGGGGTGCTGTATACACTGGGAACCTCTACTTTTACAGGAAATGTACTGCAAACCCTTAGTTTAATCAATGCGGTAACAACGGTTGCCATAACCGTAAACTTTAACGGAACGGTTTCGCCAGTACTAAATTCTACCTCTGTTCCTCAATTTGGTTTTCTGAACATCAACAATACCGCTGGTGTAAACGCCAGTGTGGGATGGACCATACTATATGCGCTGACTGTTGGGAGCGGTGCCTCATTCAATGGCGGAAATTCTACCCATAACATTTTGGGTTCGGTAGTCAACAATGGTACCATAACCAGTTCAGGTACGTTAAATTTTATTCCTGCTTCAACGGCCACAGTAAATCTTGGAACTACTTTTTCCAGTACAGGGACCGTAGTTTTCGGAGGCGCGGGTGCAATGACGCTTGCTGGTAGTCCTACCTCGTTCCGTAATGTCGTAATTGCGAATACGAATACCGCCGGAATAACACCATCATCCGCATGGACCATCACAAATAATTTTTCTATAAATAGCGGGGCCATCCTGAATGCAGGTGGTTACTCTCATTTAGTTGCGGGCAATATATCAAACAATGGCACCTTGAATGGCAATACCTCTACCTTTACCCTAAACGGAGCTGCTGTACAAAACATTTATAGTGTTACCCCCTTCAACAATTTAACAGTCAACAATACTGCGGGTTCAGTACTTCTTTTATCGAATGTAGCTGTAAATGGGACGCTGAATTTCATTAAAGGGTACATTCAAACTGGCAGCAATGTGCTTACGCAATCTGCTACAGGTAGCATTACCGGTACCGCCCAGAATACTGGCTGGGTAAATGGCCAGCTACAGAAAAACGTGGCTACCGGAGCTACTACGAAAATTTTCGAGATCGGTGATGCGGCAAGCTATACACCGGTCGCCCTCACGTTTGCAAGTGTGACTACCGCAGGTGATCTTATTGCTTCGACCACTCCAGGTGACCATCCTGAGATCAACAGTTCTACCATCAATGTTACCAGAAGCGTGAACCGGTTCTGGACCTTAACAAATAGCGGAATCGCATTTACCAGCTATAATGTAACCTTTAACTTTGTGGCTGCTGACCTGGATGCGGGTGCAACAACAAGTGCTTTTATAGTAGGTGGATTTAGCGGGTTTACAGGATTTGCAAGTGGATCCTGGATCTATCCGGCAATTGGCGCTTTAACTTCGACCAGTACAGTAGCAACCGGCTTAACCTCATTCGGTGATTTCCAGATCGGAGATATGAATATTTATACCAAAACATGGACTGGCGCTGCCGGAACAAACAACTGGGGGGATGCGGCGAACTGGAATTTAGTGGGTGTGCCCGCGGCTACTGACAATGTAGAGCTGACCGGTGCCTTCACCATTAATATTAATGTGGCGGCGGTAACCAAGAATTTATTATTGAATAATGCGGGACTTGTACTCACTGTTGTTGCGGGAAACACGCTTGCGGTATCGGGAAACCTAAGTGTCAGTTCAGGCACATTGAATACTGCAGCAGCATTTCCCGCCATATCCGGAATAGTGGATCTTTCAGGAGGTACAGTTGGATTTACCGGCAGCAGCAGCCAAACTATCCCTGTGTATAATTACAACAACCTGGTCAGCAGCTCAACCGGCGCCCGTACACTTGCTAGCAGTGGCATCATCGGCATTTCAGGTTCATTTACGCCAGGCACGAATGCCTACACCATTGCTAGCAGCACCATTGACTATAATGGCGCCGGGGCACAAAATATCGCTGCCTTTAATTATAACAACCTTATGCTGGATAATGCCGGATTGAAAACCTTTGCAGCAGGCACCACCGGCATTGCCGGCAGCTTAACCACTGCAACCGGCGTTTTGGAGGATGCAGAATCCAATGCCGGTACCATCAGTTACAACGGCACCGGTGATCAGACCATTGCTGATATGACCTATTACAATCTGGATGCCTCAAACCCATCCGGGATTATTACACTGCATGATGTGACCGTTAAAATGGTTTTTAGTGTCAACCTTGGAACCGTTCATATAGGTAGTACAAACGACGAACGTAAAATCAATATATACGATGACATCACTGTTGCAAGTGGGGCTACATTAACAGTATCTCCATCTTCAGATGTCAAACATGCGGTTAACATTGCGGGGGATATCATCAACAACGGCCTACTGGATATGACCGCTGATGGAAATAGCCTTGCCACTGTCAATTTTATCAGAGATGGAAACCAAACTATATCAGGATCCGGAATCAGCGATTTTCACCATATTAAAGTAAACCAGGGAGCTGTCAATACGAATACCCTGCGGGTAAGTACGGCCGGGTTTGTGGTTCCTAACGGATTCCTGACCTTAAGCAATGGCACATTTGAGTTGGATAATGCAGCCCTGACTGTCACCCCATTTAATACAGATATTACCGATGGTCATTATTTAATTCCTGTAACCGCGGGGCTATGGGTAAATGCCGGAACAGTTAGCCCGACAGCAATGAACTGGACCATCGCTGGATTGGTAAAAGTAACAGGGGGAACCCTGAATATGGGAAATGCGGTGAACAACATTGTGATCCCTAAGGACCAGGCCCAGATCTTAGTGACAGGGGGGACATTAAACCTCGCTTCGGCAATCAGCAACCCGGGTGCATCATGGCGTCTTGATATGCAAGGTGGAACTTTGAATGTAAATACATTTGGCAGTACAACAGCTGGTACAGCTCCTTTTAATATGGATGCGACCGGCGATATTTTAAATATAAGCGGTGGGACGATAGTGATACAAAATGCAGGTGGAACAGCAGGCCAAAACCTGGGTTACAGAAACCTGGGCACCACCGGAACCGGCTTTACCGGTGGAACGCTACAAATGGGAAATGCTTCAACAGCCGCGGCACAGCTCATGGACATCAACTCAACCAATCCTGTTTATAATTTAAGTCTTGCCAGCAGTAATGTAACCGTTCCACTGAACGCTTCCGATCTGATCGTCAGTAATAATGTGACCATTACCGCCGGTACACTGGACATCAACAGTCAGATCTTAAAAATAGGAGGGAACATTAGCAACAGCGGAAGTTTTATAGTTAGCGATGGAACTATTGAAATGAATGGTTCAGCTCCGCAAAACATCGCTGCTGCTGCTTTTACCGGAAACCTGATCAGAAACTTAACGATTAACAATACTGCGGGAGTAACTTTAGGCGGCCCACTGGACCTTACAGATATTCTCCTGGCAAGTGCTGGCCAGTTTAATTCGGCCGGCTACCTTAAACTGTTGTCAACAACAACTAAAACCGCCCTGATTGATGGGAGTGGTCCTGGCAGTGTATCTGGCAGTGTAACCATGCAACGGTACCTTGCCGCTGGATTTGGCTACAAGTATTTTAGTGCCCCTTTTCAGAATGCAACGGTAAACAGCTTTGCAGCTACAGTTGACCTGAATGCCACTTTTCCTAACTTTTACACTTACCTGGAGAACAATGTAAGTAGCGGTTTTACTTCCTATACCAATCCTTCAAATGCTTTGGTACCCATGCAGGGATATGCGGCCGATTTCGGGTCATCAACTTCGTCAAAAACAGTGAATATGACAGGTACTGTAAGTAATGGTGCCTTAAGCACCACACTGTACAATCATAATCAATTGTATACGAAAGGATTTAACCTTACCGGAAACCCTTACCCTTCACCAATTAATTGGGATGCTTTGACTGGCTGGACCAGGACAAACATAGACAATGCGGTATATTTCTTTAATTCCGGAAGTATCAGTCAATACACCGGCGGTTACAGTACTTATGTAAACGGCGTTTCCAGCGATGGCATAGCCGCTCCGGTTATCGCCTCTATGCAAGGCTTTTTTGTTCATGTAAGCGACGGCACCTATCCCGTAACCGCAACACTAGCTATGAATAATAGTATAAGAGTGAACGACCTTGCACCTGTTTTTCATAAATCTATAATGAGTACAACCAGGGATGTGAATTCAAACCCACGTATGCTACTTAGGTTCAGTGCTAATTTTTCAGATCACGCACAGTCCTCAGACCCGATTGTTATCTACTCCAACGGACAGGCAACCCGGGGCTTCGACAGACAGCTGGAAGCAGTTAAGCTGATGAATGACAATGGAGACCTTCCGAATTTATATGCGATGGCCGAAGGTGCCTCCAAATTAGTGATCAATGCGCTGTCGGAATTGGATACAGGCACGGTAATCCCCCTTGGAATAAAAACAGAGAAAGACGGTAACATTACCTTTAACCTCAGAAACCTGGAAAACTGGCCTGCTAACCTCAACCTTTACCTCAGAGATGCCGTAACAGGTACTAACCAGGATTTACAACGGAACCCTGTTTATACGGTAAACCTGAAGAAAGGAACGTTTGAAAACAGGTTCTCTTTACGCTGCACAGCAATAAATGAGGCCAATACAACAGACGGGGATATTTATACCATATATGGATCGGGCGGAACTATGTATGTAAAGATCAAATTGCTTACAGAACAGAGGGGGCCGCTGATCATCAGCAATATCATGGGGCAGGTCATATCGCGGAGGCAGATTGAAGGAAACGGAGAATATCCGCTTACCGGATTGACGCCTGATGTGGTTTATCTGGTCAGTTTCATAACGCCCAAAGGTACACATACTAAAAAGATATTAATCAGTAGCAGATAATTAGAGCAAAAGAAGATGAAAAGATATATATGTATACTAGCGGCCTTATTTAGCGGTTTTTCGATAAGTGCCCAACAAAAACCAAGATCATTATCCCTGGTTCCTGAGAATCCTCCACGGCCTGTAGTGGTTTATGTGAACCCTGCACAGGGGCTTATTTTCGGGGCCTTTTACCAGGGAAGCTCAGGTGGAACAGTCATCATTTATCCTGATGGTTCCAGATCAACTACGGGAAGTGTGATCCAAACAAGTCAGGGTTTCTCCTTTTCACCAGCGATTTTTGAAGTTGATGCAGAGCCAGGTACCCTCGTAACCATTGTAAACGGACCGGACGTCACACTATCCGGGAGCAATGGAGGAAGCATTAGTCTGCATATCGGAAATGCTGACCCTGTTAGTCCTTTTATTGCCAGGGCAATTTCTCCAGGCCGCACGCAGATCAGGATCGGTGGCACTTTAACTTTAATTAGTCCTTTAGCCAATCCACCGGGTAATTATAGCGGAACTTTTTCAGTGACTTTTATACAACCTTAATTCAGGACAAGCTGTAATTACAATGCAGAATTTTAAGCCAAATACGATCTTAAAGAGCAGATGAACGGAAAATGTAATTTCTTTATTGATTTTTTACGAATGTTGGCATTATTCGCAGGCCTTTGTATTTTCAATTCACAAATTTCCCAGGCACAGACAGATCCGGAGTATGAAGAAATATCCATTTTTTTAAAGGTACAACGTGTTGGTGCGGCCGAAATTCCGGCGCTGATCAAAGGCGAAACCGCCTATCTTCCAGTTATAACTATTTTTAATTTTTTAAAGATTAATACCATCTCCAGGAACCCGGACTCGGTATCCGGAACATTTATTGACCCGGGAGCTAAGTTTTTTATTGATCCGGCCAAAAACCGAATTGTTTACCGGGATAAAGTTTATTTGCTTAAGCAAGGTGATCTGATCAGAACAGCCTCTGAGCTATACCTGCGGACTGATTACTTCGGTGAGATCTTTGGATTGAATTGTACATTTAATTTTCGCAACCTGTCTGTTGTACTCAGTACAGATCTGGAACTACCTATACTTCGTGAGCTACGGCTGGAGCAAATGCGCAATAATTTAAGCCAGCTAAGGGGAGAATTCAAGGCTGATACTATCATTGGAAGGAATTATCCTTTATTCTATTTTGGAGCGGCCGATTACGCGGTCATCACTTCAGCGGGAAATAAGAATACACCCAAGGACGCGAGGGTTAGCCTTGGGCTGGGGGGGATGCTTGCCGGTGGCGAGACGAATGTGGTGCTCAATTATCATAACAATGAAAAATTAAATCCACGGCAGCAATATTATTTGTGGCGATATGTAGACAATAACCGTTCTTTAGCGAAACAGTTCCTTGCGGGAAAAATCCAGGGGCGATCTATCGCGTCTATTTACGCACCAATTATCGGTGTTCAGGTGACCAATGCGCCTACTACTTATAGGCGCTCGTTCGGAAGCTATACTTTAAGTAACAACACAGAACCGAACTGGACGGTTGAGCTGTATGTGAACGGGATCTTGATCAATTATGTAAAAGCAGACGCCTCGGGTTTTTACACCTTTAATGTACCGCTTGTATATGGAAATACGGTAATAAAACTGCGCTTTTATGGCCCCTATGGAGAGGAACGTTCAACGGAGCAGAATATTAATATACCTTTCAATTTTTTGCCAAAAAATGAATTTGAATACTTTGCCAGTACGGGTATGGTAGAGGATACAAAACATACCCGTTTTGCCCGTTTCAGCAGTAATTATGGGATTAGTCGAAATGTAACTGTCGGTGGTGGTATTGAGTACCTTTCTTCTATAACCTCAGGTACTAAAATCCCTTTTATCAATACCTCTGTCCGCTTGCTGCCAAATCTGCTGGCGTCGGGAGAGTACGATCATAATGTACGGTCTAAAGCGGTATTAAGTTATAATCTACCATCAGGTTTACAGCTGGAACTAAACAGCACCTGGTACAAAAAGGGGCAGACGGCCATCAACAATACTTTTGAGGAAGATAGGAAAGCGATACTTTCCTTTCCAATTCGGGGCCGTAGTTTTTCCGCCTATACCAGGTTAACCTTTCAGCAGATCCTGCTCCCAAATACAAAATACACCACTGCCGAATGGATGTTATCCGCTACACTTGGGAACTACAATGGGAGTGTAACTACCTACTCTTATTTTCTGAAAGAAACGGATCCCGATGTATTCAGTAATTTTTCTTTGTCAACCAGGCTGAAAACACTATTGATTACGCAGCAGGCACAATTTAATTATGTTGACAAAAGTTTTATGGCTATAAAAACAGAAATTGAAAAACGGGTATTCCTGAATGGTTATGTAAATGCATCTTACGAGAGGAATTTCAATAGTGGGATCAACAACATGGAACTCGGCCTGCGTTATGATTTCTCCTTTGCGCTAACCCGGCTATCTGTAAGAAAAAGCAATGATGAAGTGAGGCTGCTTCAAGGCGTAAGCGGTAGTATGATCCACGATGGAAAAACTGGCTTTACGAATTTCAATAACCATTCCAGTATTGGCCAGGGATCAATATTGTTAATTCCTTACCTGGACCTGAATGGCAATAATAAGCAGGACAAGAATGAACCACGGGTACAGGGCTTGAAAATAAGAATAAACGGGGGCCGGATCACGCAATCTGTCCGCGACACCACTATCCGTATTAATGACCTTGAAGCTTATACAAATTATAATCTTGAGCTGGATTCTTCCGGATTTGACCGCCTGGCCTGGAAACTTCTTAAAAAGAATTACAACGTTGTTATTGACCCTAACTATGTGAAGAATATAGCCATTCCGATTGTGGTATACGGGGAAGCATCCGGCAGGGTTATTTTAAAGGAACATGGAGAAGATAAAGGGCAGGGTGGGATAACCATTAATTTTTACAACGAACGATCTGTAAAAATCGCGCACACCGTTTCGGAAGCAGACGGTTATTTTTCTTACCTGGGTTTTTTTCCGGGAAAATATTCTGCTAAAATTGATCCAGGTCAATTGGAAAAGTTAAAGCTAATTGCTATACCGGGATCAATAGGTTTTACCATTTTACGCAGTACAGATGGTACCCTGATCAATAATCTACTGTTTAATATAACGCAATCTACTACCTATGAGCGAGCACCAAAATAAAAACCTGATACAAAATCCTAGTGACTTAAGTTTTGAGCAACAATTGCTGAATTATCAGAAGAGAATTGCCAATATCCTGGAAAGTTTTACAGATGCCTTTTTTGAAGTGGATTGTGATTGGACGGTAACTTATTGGAACCGAGAAGCAGAAAAATTATTGTTAATGCCCAGGCATAAAATTATCGGCCAGAATTTATGGGTGGTATACCGTGATGCCATTCCCTTAAAATTTTATAGGGAATATCACCGGGCAATGGATCAAAATATAGCTGTACATTTTGAGGAGTTTTTCCCCCCACATCAAATGTGGATAGAAGTTGCCGCCTTTCCATCAGGAACCGGGTTGTCTGTTTATTTTAAAGATATCACAGAACGGAAAAATTCAGTAATTAAACTGGAACAAGAAAGGCAAAAATATGTTGAGCTGTTTAACTTAAGTCCTGTTCCCCAATGGGTTTATGACCTGGACAGCTTGCGGTTCCTGAATGTAAACGATGCTGCGATCCACCATTATGGGTATAGCAGGAAAGAGTTTATGGAAATGACAATCCTGGACGTGCGACCGGAAGAGGATATGGATTGTCTTTTTGACATCCTTGCTAACGAGGTTACCATCGGCTTGTTTAATAAAAGTACTGTACGACATATAAAAAAGACTGGCGAGATTATATATGTATGTGTAGAAGGAAATAGCGTTTCGTTTGAAGGTAAAAGTGCCCGGCTGGTGATGATTATTGACCGCACAGCGGAAATCCGGGCCAAACAGGCGATGGAAGAAAGTATTGAGCGTTTTAATATTGTATCGAAGGCAACGAGTGATACGATATGGGACCGGAATATCCTTACCGGAGAGATGATCTGGAACCGCGGAATCGTAGGGATATTTGGTCATAAAAAGACTTCCAATACCGAAGCGTGGTGGAGGAACCACGTTCATCCTGAAGATCTGGAAGTAGTGATCAAAGCCGTAGACAACCTGATTAAAAATAAAAGACAGCGGATAAAAGTGGAATACAGGTTCCGTTGTGCGGATGGATCCTATCGGTTTGTTCAGGACAGGGCCTTTATCCTTTTTAATGAGTTGGGCCAGCCGATAAGAATGATAGGCTCCATGCAGGACATCACATCACAGGTTAGTCGTGTTAAGGCGATCGAGGAGCAAAACTCCCGTTTGCGGGAAATATCATGGATCCAGTCCCATAAAATCCGAAGCCCCCTGTCAAAAATCCTGGGGCTTGTTTCTTTAATTAATTTGGAGGATGTCAATTTAACGAGTGTAAAAGAGCTGATCCCACATTTGAAGGCCTCTTCAGAGGAGCTCGATCTGGTGTTGAAAGAAATTATTAAAAAAACACATTATAATTTATGATGAGGCGGTTTCTTATGGGAAGATTTCCGTAAAAATGCCTGGTACATTATGTCGGAAAATCAAAAGATGCTTTAGATGGATCAATTCAGTTTCCCGATTAATACAAGGTCGGTAATCATTAAACCATCCTTGTCAGGTGAACTAAAACGCTTTAAATTAATAATCTCAAAATTGTTATCCCTAAGGGCTTTGGTTAAATAATCTTCCTGGTGATAATTTACATACACCTGATCGCCGGTACTTGAAACTTGAAATCTTGACTTTTCATAATCATCTTCCATGGTACTCAAATAAAACATACCGCCTTTGGTTAACAATCCTGGAACATTTGCAATTAACTCAATAGCTTCTTCACGCGTCAGATAGGGCAGACAAAAGCCACATGTGATCCCGTCAAATTTCTGTTCGATCGACCCGATTTCCCGACAATCCAACAGTTGAAATTTAGCTGTTGGATTATTAATTTGAGCAAGTTCGAGCATCTTTGGAGACAAGTCGATTCCTAACATTTTGTAGTCAGGTTCTGTATTCAGTATATGTCTGGTAATATTTCCAGGACCGCATGCGATATCCAAAATACTGGCATCATTTGCTGTTATGTGATCACAGAAGAAATCAATTGTATCAGCAAACAAACTGACGTCCATAAACTTATCCTGGTATATTTTTGCTGATTTATCAAATGCATCAGCTGGCTTTAATATTTTCATGTCGTTCACTTACATTAATTATTCGCCCGTGTTTATCATCTATTAAAGCTAAGACAAAAAAAAGAAGATTTTGTTCTGTTGTGAAAATAGAGAGCGATAAGATTAAATTGAAGAGCGATTGTACTTTGGTGATCTCTATAGGTACGATTTGCCTTTTAAACTATCACAATTGCCTTTCTGGCTATCCTTTATTTCAGGAACAAACGATACTGCTATTTTTGATATAGGAATTCATTTAAAATGCTTGTTATGAAAACGTTAAAGATAATTTTCTTAATGGTAGCAGCGATATTGGTTGTCCCATGTGCGAAGGTACAGGTAGCTTCTGATCATATGGATTATATTAAGAAGGAGCGTTTCACAAATATGAAATACTCGTTTTTTTATTTTTTATCATCTTTATAATTTTTCAATTGTTGGCGGATCGTTAATATCGCTGCACCCAGGAAGACAGAGACCGTTATATTAAAGTTTTCGGATTGAAGTTTGAGTATTGATGTGCACAATGCTCCAAGGCTAATCATTAACAAGCCGATAAGCATGGATCTTATCAGCTTGTTTTGCACCAGGATCTGTCTCGATTCGATTTGCCAAAGTATCATAAAGCTAAATACTGTTGACAATAAGGAAGATAAACCTATTTCCAGCATGGAATCTTTTTATCTCCTGCCAATGCGATAAGTTAATGCAGCTTTTCCATAAGCCATGCTGGAAACGGGAGAATCATTTACCGTTTTTTGATGCGTATCGAACAGTTCATAACGATTCAAAAGTCCCATTCCTCCCTGTACCTGAAGCCAGATATCACCGATTAAACGTTGATTCACCTGTAGGCCCCCATGAATGCTGGAAAACTGGGCGTAATCGACTTCTTTACCATTATAGCCCCGATAATTTTTCAGATTAAACCGCGTCCAGTCTATTGAACCAGCCAAACCTACCTGGGTATTTGTACCCACATTATAGAGTACATTTAACCTCGGCCAATAAAACTGGGCTAACCATTTATTATTTGTACTCCGGTAGTCAACTGATATTCCAGGAGTGATTAAAGTCTCTCCGAAGGAATGCATTGCATGAACCCCAAATCCAATTTCGAGATTCGATTCTTTGCCAAATTTTTTCGAAACCCCTAGTATCCCGTCCAATATCAGATCATCAAAGGAAACAGATTTTTTAAAATCCGCTGCTATGGTGGGCATTGCTATAGCCAAAACAGACCATTTACTTGAAATCGGATGCCTGATAATTATTACTGATTTTATTTCATGGATTTTCTCGATCTGATTGGGATCATCTATAGTTTTGTGATCATAATTGAAATCCATCAAACGGTAATTCAGGTTACTAAAAATACTTGTGCGACCGATTTTAAAAGGCGGAACGGGTAGCCATGCATCGTAGGTGTTTAGTTGAAACCTATTTCCTGTACCAGGGCTTTCCGAAGGCAGGTCTTTAAAGGTCGCCTTATTATGGGGCGTGATAGCAATACCGGCGACATCCTGAATAATCTGACTATAACTTTTATTTGAAAAGAGGAGGCAGCAGAAAGCTACCAAATAAAGATATGACCATTTGGTCTTCGCTTTATATTTACAATAGGGGATAATTTTAGGAAGCTTCCTGATACCGCAGTTTTTAACAACTATTAATGTTTTCATTTTCTTTGAATTTGATCATACAAAGGTGTACTGAAAACAAGGATTGATTTAAAACGAAACCACCCTTTACTCGGACAAATCCTGCATAAAAGCAATTCGGTATTCAGAAGGTGTTATTCCGGTTATCTTTTTGAAAAGGCGGCCAAAATAGCTGGGGTCTCCGTAATTGAGCTCAAAGGCTATTTCTGAAATGCTCTTGGTTAGGTCCTGTAAAAGTAGCTGGCTTTGCAGGATGCCTACTTTGTTGATCCATTCCTTTGGACTTTCACCAATAGTTTCCTTGATACATCTATGGAGGTAGTTTTCCGAAATAGATAGCTCAGCGGCATAAAATAAGATCGTTTTATGTTCCAGGTGGTGTTTGTATACCAATTCCTTAAAGTTGAAAGTAATTTCAGCACTTCGGTTTATACCTTTATTAAGTTCTTTACCCGAAGTGAAAATTTTCTGTAGCCCCGCCTGCAAAAGTGAATAACAGATGCCAAGGTTTGGACTAAGGGAATAGAGCTCAACACTCAGCAGTTCAAATAAAGAGGTAAGCCATATGCTACTCTCCTCCGATAAATGAATGATGATATTTGCAGAAAAGAGTTTAATGAGCTCTTGTTTGGATAACAATTGATTGAGTGTCTGATCTTCGAATAAAATGATGTGCCCTGTAGCATCAGGGCTCACCTCCTTTAATGAAGTAACGTTCCCTTGCCTTACAAATAAGATCTCATGCTCTTTTATGGACACCAAATCAGCATCTACCTGCTGTTTTGCACTTCCTTTAGTTATGTGAACAATGAAATTGAATTCAGGCCTATGCAAGGGTGTGGGTACTTTAATGAAACCAGATGTTTTTTTAATATCATGAATCTGGATAGGTGTCTTTAAAATCGCAAAGTCAGCTGACATTTCTGACATATACTGTCCCCTGAAATCTGTTGGGGTTATTCTCTTTATTTTAGTCACAGTGCGAAGCTAATAGGAGGAAATAAGTTTAATGTTCAACGGATTAACTCAGTTGCTGAAGCTCTTCAGGTCTTACTTTTCTTTGCGGGCGGTATCCAATCAATGCCAGGTTAATCTCATCCTGTGTACTTGGATTGATCAGGCGCGAGCAATAGGCCTCTCCGTTTTTATCACAAAAGCTAATCACTGCTCTTTCTCTGGGATGGTTGATTTCCGGTAAGCTGGAGAGCACCTTAAGCAAGTTGTCATAAACAATGCTAATGTCTTCTTTTATTGGCAGAACAAAGAGGATCTCGTCCCTGCGGCCATCAAAAAAAGTAATTGTACGCCAGGAGTCCTCCTGATAATGCATCTTCAAGTTTAATAGGAGTTGTGCTTTATAAGGGTGTTTCATCTCAGGGGCTGGTTGTTGGCGCTAATATAGCAGATTCAAACTGATTTAGCTGAAATATCTATTACCTGTTAATGAGAAAATTGCTTAAATTATCTGCTCGTAAAAATAAAATGAAGATAGAAAATATCGAGATCAGGCATAGTATGCCAATCCCACAACTGGCCGGCTTTGTCGAAAGTTTTTGGATGATTATCAATCATTCGGCAATAGCACATGAGATCGTTGTTTTGCCCGATGCCAGATTTGATATTATTTTTTCTTTTTCCCAAACAAGCCCTTACCATGTAGCCATGATGGGATTAGGCACTGAACCTGATAAGACAATTATTCCGCCGAAATCTGTAATGTTTGCGGTAAGCTTCAAACTGCTTGCGATCGAATATTTATTAGACATAAAAGCGGCCTCATTATTAAACAATGCCCATACTTTGCCTGTCGGATTTTGGGGGATAGTCAAAAATGACCTGGATGATTTTGAGGGGTTTTGCAGAAAAGTAACTGCAAAAATGCTCAGGCTGATTAAACCAGATATTGACAGCAGAAAACAAAAATTGTTTGAACTGATATATGCTTCAAATGGTTCCTTACCGGTAAAGGAATTGTCTGAAAGAACTTTCTGGAGCAGCCGACAGATCAACCGCTATTTTAATGAACAGTTTGGAATTCCTTTAAAAGCATATTGCAATATCTTACGGTTTAAAGCTTCACTGGCCCACCTTAAGGAAGGTAAGCTTTTTCCAGAACTGGACTATACAGATCAAAATCATTTCATAAAAGAAGTAAAGAGGTTTTCGGGCGTGGTACCGAAAGAATTATCCCAAAACCAGAACGACCGATTTATACTATTATCTGCGTTGCCGAAGAAATAGCTTTGTAATGATAAAAGTAAACTCTTTAGTTATGTTGATTCAAAATAAGAAAATTGCCATCATAGGTGGTGGCCCCGGTGGCTTAACACTTGCCCGGTTACTGCAACTCAAAGGAGCAGATGTAAAAGTGTATGAAAGGGATATCAATAAAGATGTCAGGATACAGGGAGGGGCACTTGACTTGCACACTGAATCAGGCTTAGCAGCTTTAGATAAGGCAGGTTTGCTCGGTGAATTTAAAAAGAATTACAGACCGGGAGCAGAATTAACCCGCGTGACAGATCATCAAGGGGAAATCTACGCTGACCAGCATGCTGAGGAAACAAAGCTAAACTTTGGTGACAAAAATTACAGACCTGAAATTGATCGTGGGCCTTTAAGAGATATACTATTGAATGCCTTAGAACCGGACACTGTTTTTTGGGACAGCCATATTTTATCCGTTGAAAAAATACAAGACAACTGGAAATTGGTTTTTCAAAATGGTAATACCTGTATTGCCGATATCGTAATTGGTGCGGATGGGGCTAATTCTAAAATCAGGCCATTTGTAACGGGGATAAAGCCTCTTTGGACGGGCATTACGATGTTGGAGGGCTCGATCAAAGATTCTGGGAAAACAGCACCCATTATTCATAACCTTTTAAAAGGTGGAAAAATATTTGCCTTCGGAAACGAAAAAACGCTCATTGTAAGTTCAAAAGGTGATGGCAGTTTAGGCTTCGCTGTAAGTTGCAAAACGGATGAGTTTTGGTATAAGGAAAGTGGAATAGATTTCAAGGATAATAAACAGGTTTTGGCATGGTTTAAAAATGAGTTCCCTGAATGGAGTAGTATTTGGTGGGAATTGTTTGAAAATGAAGAAACACTTTTTATTCCACGGCCCCAATATTGTATGCCATTAAATCAAAAGTGGGATGCCCAATCCAATATCACGCTTATTGGTGATGCTGCCCATTGGATGCCACCTTTTGCAGGTGAGGGTGTAAACATGGCCATGCTGGATGCTTTGGAATTGAGTGAATCGTTAACCGCTGTAACACATACAAGCATACAAACGGCCATAGCGAATTATGAAAAAAAGATGTTTAGGCGATTTGCGAAAGTAGGGCAGGGTACGTTGTTCAATACCCGATGGATGCATAAACCCAGCGCACTAAACGATATGCTGGTCATGTTTAGTGATAATGTATTTAAGCAAAGTACTTTCGTAATTAAAATGTGGTTAAATGTAAGCCTCATTCCCTTTGTCCGCAAGGCAATTGGCCTTCAGCACAAACAAAGTTTTTTTTGATGATGAATGTCATCGGTTTCAATGACCGCCATCAGTACAACCTGCGGGCATATTCTTAAACCAGGTAACAAGAGCCCTAACAAAATGGACCCGATAAAATACCGGGCCCATTCCATTAACAATTAAAATTTAACCTTACTACTTAGTTAGAAAGCATAGCGAAGTGTAACCCCGAAAGTTCGCGGATCACCAAGTACACCGGCATATAAACCGGAGTTACCTGCTGCTGCCTGCAGCTGTTCGTAGTAGTTTTTATTCGTGATATTTCTGCTCCAGGCAAATATTGACACCGTTTCTGATTTGAATCCAAATCTGGCGTTGAATAACGAATAGCCTTCAACATTTAGCACCTTTGATGGTGTTGGATTTGAAGAATAATCTGAACGATAACTGGCGTCTCCAGCGATAAAATATCTACCTTCTTTAGTGGATAAACTTCCGGGAATACTAAATTCGGCACCGCCCGAAACATTCCATTTAGAGATACCTGGTATTCTACCCCCTGAGGCATCTTTAAAAGCCACCTGGGTAGCTGTACCATTGATGATTTCGGTATGTCCGGTTTCCTCTAAAGGTAGGGGCGCATTTGTGAATTTCACGTATTTTCCATCGAGATAAGCTACAGCGGCATTTAAAGTAAGGAACCGCTCTAACTGATAGCTTCCATCAACTTCTATACCTTTTACATTAACTTTTTCTGCGTTGGCCAGATAACCTCTGTTTACACCTAATTGCGGTGATTGTACATTGGTCTGATAATCCTTAATGTCTGTATTAAAAGCGCTTATATTTACCAGGGTACCTTTAGCAGGCTTGGTTTTAACACCTAATTCATAGTGCTGAACATATTCTGGTTTTACAACAGCCAAAGATAAATCTGCCTCTCCGGTTGAAGTAGTCGGCAGGCCACCTACGTTAACACCAACCGGCTTATAAGCGGTAGAGAATGTTCCATAAGCGTTTAGTTTAGTAGTAGGTCGGTATGATAAAGTGATGTTACCGGATAAATTGTTGTTATCTGTACTCGTATTGAATTTCTGATTGCTATAAACAGCGGCTTTAAGTGCTAGCAATGCGGGATCTGAAGTTTGTAGTCCACCATAAGTTACCCTGTCATAGTCAACATCCTTTTTGTCGTAGGTAAACCTTAAACCAGGTAAAACATGTAGATGAGGTAAAAACTCCCAGTCTGCTTGCGCAAATATCGCAGCACTCAATGATTTGATGGTTGAATTGGTCCTGATCCCGAAGCCATCTAACAAGCCTGGTGTGGTATATCCTGCCTGTGCACCGGTAGCGGCGGTTTGTACAAATCGCCACTGATCTTTACCCACTTCTTCGGTTTGGGCTAGTCCTTTCAAGTTCTGGCTTAGTGCAAATACACCAATTACACCACTTAATTTCTCAGTTATATTACCGGCATACCTAACTTCCTGCGAATATTGATCATGGCGGGAATTGCCCTGAGATTTGGTCAATGCGGAGAATTCAGAAAAATCCCTGTCGTTTGTAGGGTCCCAGTTCCAGAATCTCCATGCGGTAGTAGAAGTAAGGGTTCCATTACCAATCTTATAATCCACGTTTACCGATACACCACCAATTGACTGATTGTGCCTCCATGGTGTATTGGTATTTATCTCTCTTGAAAAAGGATCTATTTTGGGCTGCTGATAACCCAGGTCAGAAATTATTTTAGCATACTGACGGTAAGCGCTTCTTTCTGTTGGGGTAACGCCAGCAATTACCAATGGATAACCTGCCGGGTGCTGGATGCTTACATCGCTGCTTAGCAATACCTGTAATTTATCTGAAGGGGTATAGTACAACTGACCTTTAAAACCAAGGTTATTTTGTCCGCTATATTTGCGTTCTTCTACCGTATTCCAGATTGTACCATCCCGTTGTGTACCAGAGATGGATAATTTTGCAGCAAGATTTTTTGCTACACCTCCGGTAACTGATGTTTTAGCTTGTATAAAGTTATAATTTCCGACACTCAGCTCAACTTTTGCGCTAGGCGTTTGACTTGGCTTTGTTGTGGTGATGTTAAAAGCACCAGCGGTTGTATTTTTGCCAAACAAGGTGCCTTGAGGACCACGAAGGATTTCTATCCGTTCAATATCAAGAAAATCCGTGGATGTAGCCGCAGGGCGGGCCTGGTAAACCCCGTCAACATAAAAACCTACTCCGGGATCAATACCGTCGTTGGTTAAACCAAATGTGGAACCCAAACCTCTGATGTTAAGTGTTGTGTTTCTGGCATTTGAAGCATACAGCTGAACCGAAGGTACAAGTTCCTTTAAACGGTTAACGTTAAAAGCTCCGGCATTTTCAGCAGCTTGTCCTCCAATAACAGTGATTGCGATGGGCACATCCTGTAGTACTTCAGAACGTCTTCTTGAAGTTACAACAATCTCATCCAGCAAGGCACTCTCTACCAGAATGAACTCCAGTGGCGCTTCCTGAAACTTTACAACCTGAAAATCCTGTGGTTTGTAACCAACTGAACTAACGCGAATGTATAAAGGGGTTTCCAAGGTTGACGTAATGCTGAACTTTCCATTGTCGTCCGCAGTTACCGTGGTGCTGGTACCTCGTATCGTCAGCGTTGCTTTTGGTACTATGGCACCGTTTGAATTTTTTACTATACCTGTTATGATATTCTGAGCAGAGGCATAGCCTGCCGAAAGCAGAAAGGGCAGGAGGAAGAGTAATATTTTTTTCATAATTATTTAATTGTCTGTTGTGCGTATTTTACATCTTGTTTTGTACGCTTTTGTTTGATTTATTTGGGTTAGTATTGTTCATAATAAAATGGCAAAGCAAAGCCATGGGGATGTTTTTACATCCTCTGCAATCGTATTTTAAAATTTACTGGGGGGCTTTGTAAGCGCTAATATGGATTGACCATTATTCTGACTGGATCAACAACAACAAAGCAGGAAGTTTAGTCCTTTGGATTGGTCTTTGTTAAATTTAACATCATTTAAATCTGTTTTCATTTTGATCCGTTTTGTAAGAGTTACTGCTAACATCGCGGCACAAATATATTAACATTTTTTATTAATACAAATAAAATCTATGGAATTAGTAGATTATAGATTAAGAACCATTGAAACAGGTAAATACAATCTAATTTTTAATGTCAAATAAACCACTATAGAGGAGGGCTAAGTGAGATATTGCAGTAGAATTGAGAAAAAGGAAGGAGATTTATCCTGCAAAAATGATTGGGTTACATTTGACCTTTAACCAGGGAGGTTAAAGCTGCCAACATAGCTCATGTCATTGTAGTTTTCTAACGGCTTGTCCATGTTAAGCGCGTCATCGGCATAACAAAGTATGACATTAACGGTAGAGAGCCCTTTGCTAACACAGGCCTGGTAAATGTCAACTTCGGTTTGATCGTCCCAGATTGGCAATTCTTCAATAGCAGCCTGGATGCTGATTCTTTTGCGGCTGTAATAAATTGTGATCCACTCGGCATCGTAATCATACTGCTTGCCGATTGCTTTGCTAAACTGGGAACGTAAGTTGAAATCGGGGGTATCTCTTGGATAGGTTTCATCGGTATTGAACCTATGGTTGTCTTTCAGGAATTTGCTTTGATCGAAGTACTTGTAAAACTGTTCTTCTGTTTTATTTGACATTCCTGCCCAGATATGTATACGTTGCTCCGCCATCTTTGTTTCTTTTTACTTTTAGTAAGCCGTAAAGATAGCAACTATTAAACGTGTTGGTCGATAAGAATTTGATTTCCGTCAGGATCCAACACCATAAAGCTTGCAGGACCGGAGCTCTGTTCATCGGCTTCACTTATTAATTCAATTCCTTTACCTTTTAGTTCCTGCTGGATTTTTCTTACATCGTCAAATGTCCCTACATGATTGGCATTCTCGTCCCAGCCTGGATTAAAAGTCAGCATATTTTTTTCAAACATCCCCTGGAAAAGTCCGATAATTGAATTCCCACTTTTCATGATGAGGTAATTTTGCTTTACATCACCAGCAAAAATATTAAAGCCAAGGCTTTCATAAAACTTTTTTGACTCGTTAATGTCCTTGACATTAAGACTAACTGAAAATGCCCCTAGTTTCATAATCTCTTGTTTTTTATTTTCTCAAATTCTTGTTATGGATTTTGACCCTCCCATTATGTATAATAAATATACACAATTTACAACCATATTTTTTCAGTATATATATTGATTGCCCTGGATAGGGTGTTCTTCTTTTTATAAATAGATAAGACGGACCTGTCGTTGAAAACAAAGATTTTCTATTTTTTTCAAAGTAGCATTTTCCTGGCCTCGGCCAATTAGACCCTAATACAGCTGATCAATTTTTCGTTGGATGAGTTGTTGTTCGGCGGGTGTTTTTGCCAAGGCCTGTGCCTTTTTAAAGCAAGCACCGGCCTTCGTCTTATCTTTATTTTTGTAAAGCTCTCCGAGTAATATAAAATAGAAGTGGTTATTTTCCAACTTTAATTTTTCAGCTTCTGCCAGCGCAATTTCTACTCCATTTGCTTTGTACAAGGCAAAGGTTCTATTCAGCGCGGCAGCCGGGGAGTAGCTGATCATCAATAGCTGATTGTAAAGTTGCAAGATCTCTTCCCATTTTTCTACTGTATCTTCCTTGGTACAATGACGGTAAGCGATTTTTGCTTCCAGGTGATAAGTGCTTAGTTCTTGCCCACTGGCGGATAAATTCAAAAAATGAATTCCCTGGTTGATCAGTGCTTTATCCCATAATGCTTCGTCTTGTTGTTCATATAAGACCAATTCGCCTTCATCGCGCTGTCGTGCATCAAAACGGGAAGCGTGGAAACACATCAATGCAATCAGTGCATTTGTTTTGGGTAGATTGGTTTTTTCGTATTCTGTAAGCATTATACTTAGTCGTAATGCCTCTATACAGAAGTCTTTTCGCAAAATCTGGTTTTGTGTTCTTGAATAATACCCTTCGCTAAAAAGGAGGTAAATGATATGGAGCACATTGTCCAGGCGTTTGGTAATTTCATTTTCCGAAGGTAAAGTCAGTTGAACCTTTTCCATGCGAAGCTTTTCCTTCGCCCTGAACAATCTTTTGTTAATGGTTTCTTTGTTAGACAAGAAAGCCTCCGCGATTTCATCAATGCCAAAACCACAAAGAATGCGTAGTGCGAGCCCAATTTGTGCTTCACTGGCAATTTCAGGGGTACAAATGGCAAATAGCATCTGCAACTGACTGTCCTTAATATTTTGTTCTGAAAAGTTCAATGTATCAGGATTATCCTCCAGTTCTTGTTCCCTGTTAATCTCCGGGACTACTTTATCTTCAAAAATTTTATTTCTTCTAAAGTAGGAAAGGGTCTTTTGCTTGGCAACGGTATACAGCCATGCAGCCGGGTTTACGGGCATTCCTTTTATTTTCCAGGTCTCTGTTGCAAGCAGAAAGGTTTCACTCACAATATCTTCTGCAATCTCGATATGCTGCAGGCCAAAGCGTTTACTGATTACCGCAACCATTTTAGAAAATTCCTGCTGAAATAAATGCTTTAAAGGCTCCTGTTCCATAAATAATGATCAAAGCAGTTGCCGGTTAAAACAACTGCTCTTTATTTTTTAAGCGAATACAGCTCTAATTTCTACACTTCCGTTTTCCTCAAGGGCCGGACATCCGTGTGCCAATGTCGTGGCTTCTTCAAGGTTATCAGTTGTAACTACAATAAAACCGCCTAATCGTTCCCTGATCTCTACAAAGGGACCATCAGTAATTACACCACCTGGTTTAAGTACTTTACCACCAGGCTCCAGATGGGCGCCATAATTTTTTAATTTTCCCTGGGCCGCTATTCCGCCTATCCAATCATTCCATTTTTTGTTTATCGCATTTACTTCTTCAGCTGAAACATTAGCTTTATCGACAGCGGGCTGTCGAAATACAAACATGAAGTCTTTCATCTTTATTGGTTTTATAGTTTTTGAATATATGAATTAGATTGTATAGCACACATATTTTATTTTACCTGTACTTTGTGCTGACCAACAGTATAACTTCCGGCAACGGTACGGAAGGCTATATTGATTCGGTTGTAGCTGTTAATGGTGGTTATAGCTAATGTCAGATCAATCAATTCTTCTTCTGAAAATTGCAAACGGGCGTTCTCGTATGCCTCATCAGCGACATTACCATCCCTAATCCTGGTTACTGCTTCTGCCCATTCCAGCGCGGCACGTTCACGCTCGCTAAAAAGAGGTGCTTCCCTCCATGCATCCAGTAAAAACAGTCGTTGTGCTGTCTCACCTGCTGCCAGTAAGTCTTTTGAATGCATATCTAAACAATATGCGCAACCGTTGATTTGTGATACCCTGAAATAGATCAGGTGTAAAAGTTCTTGCTCAATCGGACATTTACCAAGATAAGCACCAATACCATACATTGCTTTCATTGCGTTCTGGCCTTTTTCAAAGGCATTAATTCTTTGTTTCATGTTCTTCTTTATTTAAAGTATTATTGATTTATATTACCATAATGCATGAGGTCCGGGAAATTGGACAGGATGATTAAAATATTTTTTTTAAAGCTATAAATTTCTGACTGGCCGGGAAATTTACTGTTGAATAGTCCATTTTATAAATAGGATAATCCATTGCATTAATTGCATAGATTTTGTATTATTACCCAAGTTGATGGTTGTGAGTTCATTAACGCTATGTAAACCAAATAAACATTTGTATGTACCGCAGGCTTTTTTGTTTAATGCTGGCGTTTGGAGGTCTCTTTTATGCTATACAGGCCTGTAATCCATCGAGTAATCAGGTGGCCGAAGAGCAGGTTCCAGATAGCATCAGCTATAATTTTCATGTGAGACCTATCCTTTCGGATAAGTGCTTTATCTGTCACGGCCCCGATGCGAATAAAAGGGAGGCCGGATTAAGGCTGGATATTGAGGAAGCTGCTTATAAGACATTGAAGGATAATCCTTCAATGCATGCACTTGTTCCTTTTAAACCTCAAATGTCCGAGGTTTTTCTTCGGATTTCCTCAAAAGATTCGGCACTGGTTATGCCGCCTAAATCTTCTAATCTAAAACTGAGCGCGCATGAAATCTCTGTGATAGAAAAATGGATTAAACAAGGTGCTAAGTACGAGCGGCACTGGGCCTTTAATCCTCCCAAAATCCCAAATGTTCCAAAAGTTGAAAATGAAGACTGGGTAAAGAACGAGATAGATCATTTTATTCTTGCGAAGCTGGAGCAGAAAGGTGTAGCGCCTAATCCGCAAGCGGATAAAGAAAGGTTATTGAAAAGACTGAGCCTTGATCTCACAGGTTTACCGCCTGGTATAGAAATGATGGATAGGTTCCTTGCGGATGGCAGCAGTAATGCCTATGCAAAAGTAGTAGAATCTTTGCTGCAAAGCCCGGCATATGGAGAAAAGATGGCGCTTCACTGGATGGATGTTTCCCGATATGCGGATTCGCATGGTTATCAGGATGATAATTACCGTTCACAATGGCCCTGGAGGGACTGGGTGATCCATGCTTTTAATAAGAATATTTCTTATGATCAGTTTATTACGTGGCAGCTGGCGGGAGACCTCATGCCCAATGCGACTAAAGAACAATTGTTAGCAACGGGCTTTAACCGCAACCATAAGATTACCGAAGAGGGCGGCGTAATTGATGAAGAATATCGGGTAGAGTATGTGACCGATCGTACAAACGCCTTTGGCAAAGCATTATTGGGCGTTACTTTAGAATGTGCACATTGTCATGATCACAAGTATGACCCTTTTTCCCAAAAGGAATACTATCAGGTATTTGCTTTCTTTAATAATGTGAAAGAGGTAGGCCTGGAATCTACTGTTGGAGGCCCTGATACTTATGCTAAAAAGCCTTTGATGGAGATCAGCAACCAGGATATTAAAAAGATCCTCTCCTTTGTAAATAAGCAAGATAGTGATAAACTCATCGTATCGGTGATGGGGGATCAGGACACCCTTAGAAAAACATTTATCCTAAACAGGGGCGTATATGATGCCCATGGTACAGAAGTAGAGGTGGGAACACCCAAATCTGTATTGGCTTTCAGCAACCAGTATCCTAAAAACCGACTTGGATTATCTAAATGGCTGTTTGATAAGCAAAATCCGTTAACCTCAAGGGTTTTTGTAAACCAGGTATGGCAGGAATTTTTTGGACGCGGCATTGTGAAAACTTCCGGGGATTTTGGGATGCAGGGCGAACTTCCTTCTCACCCCGAGCTGTTGGATTGGCTCGCGGTAGATTTTATGAACCATGGCTGGAACATCAAACGTCTGGTTAAGCAGATTGTAAGTTCCGCCACCTATCAGCAGTCGGCAATAGTATCGGCAGAGAAATTAAGAACAGATCCGGAAAATATATTACTGGCCAGGGCACCGCGTTACCGTATTCCGGCAGAATCGGTTAGGGATGTAGTTTTGGCCAGCAGTGGTCTTCTGGTAAAAACCATAGGTGGACCGAGCGTAAAGCCTTATCAACCTGCGGGGCTTTGGGAAGCCGCTACCTCGGGAAGGGGAATACTGGCGAATTACAAACAGGACCATGGAAATAGTTTGTACCGAAGAGGGATGTACACCTTTATAAAGCGTACCGTGCCACCCCCAACCATGGCTATTTTTGATGCGAGTAACAGAGACCAGTGCGAAGTGAAACGGTTAAATACGAATACACCTTTACAGGCATTGGTGATGCTGAACGACCCTACGGTACTGGAGGCTTCAAGGGTTTTAGCGGCAAAGTTGTTACAGGAAAATACCAGTGCTGAAGCCAAGTTGGTGAAAGCCTTTCGATTGATTGTCTGCAGAAAACCTACCGAGAAGGAAGTTCAGCTACTCAATTCCTATTATACAGACCAGCTAAAAGTATTTCAGCAAAAGTCAAAAGCAGACAAAGTGTTGTCAATTGGGGAGTACCCGATACCGGAGAAAATTGATAAGCGCAGTCTGGCGGCAATGATGCAGGTGATGACCACCATTTATAATTTAGAAGAAACCGTTACCAAAACCTGATATATGGAAAAGGAATTTTTTGAACATGGGCTTAATTTTAACAGGCGCCGGTTTTTATCCAGACTAAGTTTGGGTCTTGGTAGTGTGGCACTTGGCTCTTTACTTATTCCCGATTTATTTACCGGTGGAATGGATGAAAGTAGCCTACCTCCGGGAATCCCTGATTTTGCCCCAAAGGCGAAAAGAGTGATTTACCTGTTTCAGAACGGGGCACCTTCACAGCTGGAATCCTTTGATTACAAGCCGAAGCTTAGGGAAATGATGGGGCAGGAGCTTCCTCCTTCCATCCGGTTGGGGCAACGGCTGACAGGAATGACGGCTAATCAGACCTCCTTTCCGCTTGTAGGATCGTACTACGACTTTAAGCAGTACGGTGATTCCAGAGCATGGGTAAGTGATTTATTTCCTTATACGGCAAAGGTGGTGGACGATATTTGCATCATTAAATCCATGCATACCGAGGCGATAAACCATGATCCTGCCCTGACTTTTTTTCAAACTGGTGCCCAGCAGGGCAATAGGCCTAGTATGGGTGCATGGTTAAGCTATGGCTTGGGTAGTGAAAATAAAAACCTACCAGCGTTTACCGTCTTACTTTCAAGAGGAAAGGGCAACGGGCAAGGCGTATATTCCAAGCTTTGGACCAATGGTTTTCTGGATTCCACCCACCAGGGCGTACAATTTAGCAGTGGCGAAGATCCCGTGCTATATTTGAAAGACCCGGACGGATTGAACAGGTTTGAAAGGCGAAAGATGCTCGATCAGCTTGCCCAGTTAAATGATCTCTCTTATCAGGAATTTGGTGATCCTGAGATTAATGCAAAGGTGCAACAGTACGAGATGGCCTATAGAATGCAGACAGCGGTACCCGAAATTACAGATCTCAGTAAAGAACCGGACGACATCATTAAGCTGTATGGACCGGATTGCCTGGTGCCGGGAACTTTTGCTGCCAATTGTTTGCTGGCGAGGAAATTAAGTGAAAATGGTGTCCGCTTTGTTCAGCTTTATCACCAGGGATGGGACCAGCATGGCAACCTACCTTCAGAAATGGCCGGACAGGCGAAAGATGTTGATCAGGCCTCAGCGGCATTAATTACAGATCTGAAACAAAGGGGGCTGCTGGACGAAACACTTGTGATTTGGGGAGGTGAATTTGGACGCACCAATTACAGCCAGGGCAAGATGACCAAAGACAATTATGGTCGCGATCATCATCCGCGTTGCTTTAGTATATGGATGGCCGGAGGTGGTGTGAAACCTGGAATTGTATATGGTGAATCCGATGAGTTCGGTTATAATGTAGTTTCAAACCCGGTACATGTACATGATTTTCAGGCTACTGTGCTTCATCAGCTTGGATTGGACCACGAGAAACTCGTATTTAAACATTTGGGGCGCCGTTATAGACTGACAGATGTTTCCGGAAAGGTAGTTAAAGATATATTAATCTAAAATATTTATGCAGAGGAGAACATTTTTAAAACATACGACCATCGTTTCGGCAAGCTTTTTTATTGCAAAGGACCTTTTCGCAAAACCAAAGGGACCAGTTTATGGTCATAACAATATGCGTTATAGCTTAGATGCCAAATGGGGTCAGTTGAATCCTTTAAAGTACCCGGTAAACGATTGTCATGAGATGGTACAAGATGCTAAAGGAAGGATTATTTTATTGACCAATGAAACTAAAAATAACATTCTCATCTATAATAAATCAGGGAAGCTGATGGATTCCTGGGGCCATGAGTTTCCGGGCGGACATGGGCTTACCCTTGCTAAAGAGAACGGCAGGGAGTATCTTTTTATAACAGACACAAACAGGCATCAGGTTTATAAAACGACTATGGACGGAAAGGTCCTGATGACAATTGACTGTCCTATGGAATCTGGTTTGTATAAAAAGAAGGAGGAATTTGTACCTACAGAGACTGCAGTAGCCGATAATGGTGATTTCTTTATTGCCGATGGTTATGGTTTGCAATATATTTTTCATTATAGTGCTGATGGTAAACTGTTGGGGTACTTTGGCGGTAAGGGAACGGAAACGAAACATCTGGACAATGCCCACGGGGTTTGTATTGACCACCGTTATGGGGCACCTTCGCTACTGGTTACCGATCGTACCAGAAACTGTTTTAAACGTTTTGATATGCAAGGCAATCTAAAAGAGATCATTCAACTTCCCGGAGCGTGTGTTTGCCGTCCAGTTATAAAAAATGATTATCTCTATGCTGCCGTGCTGCGCTCACCGAACCTGAACATGGAGGGAAGCGGTTTTACCACAATTCTAAACAAGGAAAATAAAGTGGTTTCTAACATTGGTGGAAATGCACCCATATATAAAGACGGGGTATTACAGCCCATGGGCCAGGCAGAAAAGATTTTGCTGAACCCCCATGATGTATGTGTGGATGACGATGAAAACCTGTATGTAGCGCAATGGGCTTCAGGAAAAGTTTATCCTTATAAGTTTACAAGGGTGTAGTTTTTATTTATGAAAATAACTTTTAAAGGTTTAGCAGGGCATGTACTATTTGCAGCCAATGTTTTTATTGTCTTTTTACTTGTTTTTGGAGATAAAATAGCTGTTCCATATTGGTTACAGCCTTTGGGAAGAATGCACCCTATGATCCTGCATTTTCCAATCGTGATCCTCATGTTGGCCATGTTACTCGAGTTTTTTCGGTTTAAGGAAGCTTATGCTAAAGAAAAATTATACCAGGCTTTCACTTCTGGCCTCTTACTTTCTGGCGCTGTTCTTTCGGCAGTAACGGTGATTATGGGCTTGCTCTTGTCCAAGGAAGAAGGTTATTCAGGAAATCTGCTGCAATGGCATAAATGGACCGGGGTAGGACTAGTGTTTATGGCCTCTATAATATATTGGTGTAGGAATGCTTCATGGTATAAGACTACGTTGGCCAGAACAGGCGCGGTAATTACTACACTTTGCTTAATTGCTGCAGGGCATTATGGTGCGTCGTTAACCCACGGAGAGAACTTTGTGCTGGAGCCCGTAACTACCGTAAAAGAACTACCCAAAGTACCTTTGGCGCAAGCCAAGGTGTTTGAAGATGTAATATTGCCTGTTTTTTCCCAGAAATGCCTGAGCTGTCATAATCCGGAGAAAGCAAAAGGAAGCTTGATGATGCATAATGCTGCTGCTATGCTGAAAGGAGGAAAGAGCGGGAAGTTATTTGTAGCTGGTAAACCCGAAATTAGTTTGCTGTTGGAGCGGATACACCTTCCGATGGACGATAAAAAACACATGCCACCAAAAGGAAAGACCCAGCTGAGCAATGAAGAAATTGCACTTTTAAACTTATGGATAAAGCATAATGCAGCGCTAAAGAAGAAGGTGACCGACTTACCAGTGCAAGATTCTTTAAGGGTTTTGGCTACTACCTTTTTGGCTCCTGCAGAAGATTCAGGTGAGACTTATGATTTTGCTGCTGCGAATGATAATACAATTAAAAAGTTGAACAATAACTACAGAATTGTATATGCACTGGCAAAAGGGTCTCCGGCCTTGGCTGTGAATATTTACAATAGAAGTGTATATAAGCCCGGGGCATTAAAAGAACTCGAGGATATAAAGAAGCAAATCGTTTCACTGGACCTAAACGGAATGCCGGTCCGCGATGAAGAATTGAAAACGATATCCCGTTTTGAAAACCTGAGAACGCTGAACCTTAATTTTACCGATATTACGGGTGCAGGATTAAAGGAGCTAAAGGCACTGAAACATTTAAACAGCTTGTCTTTATCGGGAACTAAAGTGAATTATAGCTTTGTGAAGAATATTGCTGATATCAGCAGTCTGAAAAAGATCGCATTGTGGAGTACCGGACTTAGCGATGGCGAGCTACAGCAGTTGCAAAAAGCAAATAAGGATATCACATTGATTTCTGGTTTTAAAGATGATGGTAAACATTTGCTTCGCTTAAACCAGCCAGTGATAGTTACTAAAGAAGCGGTATTCAAAACAACATCGGCTTTGCAATTGAAGCACCCGGTCCGTGGTGTGCAAATCCGCTATACCACAGATGGGTCAGAGCCAGATAGTTTAAAATCCAAGTTGTACGAGCAGCCAATTTTGCTTAAAGAAAGTACTACCATCAAAGCAAAGGCTTACAAGACAGGATGGTATGGAAGTGAAACGATCAGTTCAAGGCGTTACAAAAGTGGTTATACGCCAGATACTGTTATATTTCTGCTGCCGCCCGACAATAAATATAAATCAGGGACAGCAAAGGTCTTTTCTGATCATGAATTTGGTGATTTTTCAATTAATTCTGGCAAATGGATTGGTGTTAGAAACAACAATTTAGAGGCGTTGTTATTCTTTAAGCAGCCCGTAACCATGCAGTCTGTTAGTTTAAATGTGATGAGGCTTCTTCCATCTTATGTGTTTCCTCCCGTTGCGGTAGAGGTTTGGGGAGGAGCTGAAAAGAACAAGCTTCGTCTGTTAAGTAGCGTAAAGCCGGAGGCCACTAAAAAAGATGCTAAACAGGCCTTTTTAGAAATTGAGGCCAGCTTTAAAAGTCAAAGTGTTTCTTATCTTAAGATTGTTGTCAAAAACCTGAAGAAGCTTCCGGACTGGCATCCCGGTAAGGGAGAGCCGGCCTGGGTATTTATAGATGAGATACTTTTGAATTGAAAAGAGCTTTCAATAGACTTTAAATACCTGACCTGTTTGTGCGCCTAGTACACTTTTGATGTAAGCTTGTGCAAGGCGTTCCATGGTAATAGGTATATGGCCCTGGAAGTATGGAAAGTAACCTGGAGAGTCTTCCACAACTCCCGGACTTATTGAGTTGATGCGTACGCCATTTTCCAGTTCGATAGCTGCTGCTTTAACAAAAGAATCAATCGCACCGTTCACTGTACTTAAATTTACACCTAAAACTATCGGATCTTCGCTTAGAATTCCAGAGGTTAGGGTAAATGAACCTTTTGGATTGATATAGTGCTGACCTATTAGCACTAAGTTAATCTGCCCCATCAGTTTACTGTTAATGCCCAGGTTAAAGTCGGCAGGCTTCATCTCGGTCAATGGTCCGAAATGGCCACTTCCCGTTGTACTGATCAGTGCGTCAAATGAGCCTATTTGTTTATACAATTGCGTGATAGATTCAGGTGAAGTAATATCTACTTGCAGGTCTCCGCTTTTTGAGCCTACTTTTATAATTTCATGGTCTTTTTCAAATGCTGCGGTAACAGGTTTTCCTAATGTTCCAGTAGCTCCAATAATGACAATTTTCATAATGCGTTTTGTTAAATTACATTTCCAAATTTATCCATTTCTGCGTTACAACTTGAACAGATATGGCCGCCCCATAAAAACTGTTTAAAATTTTTGGGGATTCTGATTGCTGGTTGTTTAGTCTTACAAGATGGACAATTAACAGTACTCAAATTAATACCCCATTTTGAACCTGATAGTTTTTTCATGATAAAAGTAAAGTTATTATTAAGGTTTATAAATCAATGGATTAAGAGTGTATGGTGGATTAAGATAAAATTAAGTCTATGTTAAGGTCTAAAATATGCATAATTTTTATACTTTTGCATTCCTTTAAAAAGGGAAATGATTCCGTAGCTCAGCTGGTAGAGCATTACACTTTTAATGTAGTGGTCCTGGGTTCGAATCCCAGCGGGATCACAGAGAATAGTATCTAAAAACATATAAGAGCTTGCAAATGAAACGATTGCAAGCTTTTTGTTTTTACGGCAGGCCGCACAATATTCAAAAAATCACCTATAAAAGGTGAGGGAGTCCAAGATTAATCCACAGGAGAATAAAGCATCGAGATTTTTGTGAAGAAAGACCCTATCCAGGAAAATGAAAAATCCCGGGAAATGGGTATTGGCAGGTAACAGAAAATAATTTAGCTTAGTCCATAGATTAGAACTATAGATCATATTAAAACGAAAAATTAAAAAGGATGGAAAAATTTGAAAAGGTGAAACAATTGCTAGCTTCTATCGAAGCTGATGCGGATAAGTTTTATAACAAGGAAAATGGCGCCGCCGGTACCAGGTTACGTAAGGCTATGCAGGATTTGAAGGTGCTTGCCGGTGAAATCCGTAAGGAGGTTACTGAACGTAAGAACAGTAAATAATCAATTCATTGTTTTGGGAACTATTGGGCCTGTCCACGTTTGTGGCCAGGCTTTTAACTTATGTCCAGGTGTTAAAATTTCATAATTAATAATTTTGATATGGGATTGGAAAAAATTCAGCACATAATCAAATATATTGAGGAACATTACCATCAAAATATTTCGGTTCAAAAATTAGAGCATATATCTAATTATTCTTATCGGAATGTCCAACGTGTATTTAAGGCTGTTTTTAAGGAATTATTAGGTGCATTTCAAAAAATACTGAAACTTGAAAATGCTGAAATTGATGGAAATGGAACGCTCCTAGCAACTAAAAGTGCTATACTGAATAACAATAGGAACCCTAATATGACGCAAGCACAGGCAGAAGTTATTTTTACTAAATATCTGGGCGTAACCAAATTTATTTGGTTAAAAGGAAAGGCTGGTCTGGAAATTACTGACATGCATATAGATGGCTTCGCCCGGTTTGGTAATACAACAAAATTGTACAAAGTCTCTATCCTGATAGGGCCGTAGTTGGGATAGACGTGAGAGATTTATATGCTAATGGTGGAATGGTTCATTGCGTAACTCAATAGCAGCATAAAAATAAATTTTAATAAACATAAAAAAACAAAATGAAACCTACTGTTTTCTTTCTAATCTTGATATTATTTTTTTTAAACTGTGAGGCCCAAAAGCAGCCAGGTACTTTTAAAGTAATGGCCTGGAATATATTGCATGGAGCAAATGATAGCAAGGATGGAAAAGCACATGCCGTACAGATTATAAGAGAAATAGATCCGGATGTAATATTGATGGTGGAGACCTACGGTTCTGGCAAAATAATAGCGGATTCCTTAGGCTACAACTTTCATTTAATTGCTCCAGAAGGTACTGCCTTAGATGATAAGAATGTTAATCTGTCAATTATATCAAGGTATCCTTTCGGGGAACGAATTGATACGGAGTTTCCTTTTTATCTGGGTGGACGAGAAATTATAATTCAAAATCAGAGGATAAGGTTTTTCTCGAATTGGTTTCATTATTTACCATGGGAAAACGAACCGGAAAAATTAGGTAAAACAGCAGAAGAACTTCTGGTTTGGGAAAGATCAGGGGCTAAATATGAAATGCTACAAAAGGTATTGCCCTATATAAAAAAATATGCTGCAGAAACGGATTCAATACCTATGGTTCTTGGAGGAGACTTAAATACTCCTTCTCACCTGGATTGGACTGTTAAAACCAAAAAATATCATAATAATTTGGTGGTTCCCTGGTATTCAACAAAAGTATTACAGGATATTGGACTGGTAGACACTTATAGAATCTTGAATCCAAATATTATCACCCATCCTGGTATTACATGGCATACTAAAGGAGAAAATGATGATCATCGAATAGACTATATATTTTACAAAAGTCCAAAGTTAAAAGCTATAAAATCTGAGTCTTACAAGGTGTTTTTTGATGAGATAATAAAATTGAATGATAAAAGAATTTTATATCCTTCTGACCATGGGTTTGTTGTGACGACATTTAAAATAAAGTAAAAGCTATACTCCGGTTTTTTTGTGCTATAACCTAGGCTCACAGAGAATAAAGGATTATCCCGATAGTAGACTTTTTCTTATTTTATTGTATCCAGTTTTTTACAAGCGTCTTTTTGACCTGCGTTACAAGCTTTTTGATACCATTCTTTTGCTAATTCCAAATTTGGAGCAAGTTTCCCATTTACATCATAATATTCACCCAAATGTAACATACAATCCGCATTTCCCAAATTAGCGGCTTTCAGTAAATAAGAAAAGGCTGATGCGTAATCTGGTTGATTGCTGTCATTGTTGTAACCACCTTCGCATATATGCGCAATGTTATGGTAAACTACATCAATATCTCCATAGTCTGGCTTAACTTTCATGTAGTAATAATAAGCCAGGTTTTTATCTATTTCTACTCCTTCGCCACGCAAATAGGCATTGCCTATATTAGAGTAGGCTATATTTTCCCCTTTTGCGGCAGACAGCTTATAATATCTAAGTGCAGAAGTATAATCCGTTAATTTCCAATAACTAAAGCCTATTCTATTTAAATAAAAACCATTTAGCTCGCTAAGATGTGGAAGCAGTATATTAATAACGGCCCTATAGCCGTCATCTGTGTCCTTATCCCGCTCTATATCTGCTCTTTCTAAATAATTTTCTGTGGTGTTACTTGTAGTAGTAACTGTAGCGGTACTAAGCCTATTGGTTTTTTCTGCTTCTTTCTGTTTTGCTTTTTTTGCGTCACTTAAACTTTTGGCGAGATTGCCGAGTAGACTTACCGATGTGCTTATGGCATTTACAGTTGCCATCTGTTTATCATACTTGGTAGGTTGTGCCGGTTGCTGAGCTTGATTATTGGGGGAGACACGTGCTGCCGGAGTATTATAGGATACAACCTGCGTACTTTGATTACGCTGCGAATTTGAAGAAATGTTTGTTTTAGTATCGCAGTTTGGCTGGTTTGGCGTACCATTATCACATGATGCATAACAACCATTTTTACAGTTCCCGTTAAAGCAGACATCGGTGACAATGAAATTCACCAAATGTACATTCGGACAATAGGTACTCGTAAATTCTTCTCCGATTTCTAAGGTTTTTCTGTTGGTTGTAGATGCATTGGCGCTGGCACTAAAAGTATAACTAAATGTAATTTTGGCGCCGTAAGTATTCTTTATTTGAATTTCATTGGTATAGTCTTCTTTAGCATCCGAATAAAAGGACTTCCTCAACTTCCAGGATAGGCCTTTAAAGCAGGTATGCCTTGATATGCTCCATGGGCCAACCCGATGTCCTACATTATCACGTTCCTGTGCTGTAATCTGCTCTGTTGTTAACAACAAACACATTAAGATTAGTGTAATTAATGAATTTCTCATGATGGATCTTTTAATTACACTAAGCTAAACGTTCCCTCTATAGAGGGAAATACCTAGTACTAGGTATTTTAAATGACTTATATCCAGCCTTCGTTTATGGCCTTACTTACCAGATCTACTGGGGTTTTGGCCTCCGCCTTGTTAAGGATGTTTTTTCTATGTGTATTTACAGTATGCAGACTGATGTATAATTCGGTTGAAATCTCTTTACTGCTTTTACCTTCTACTATGCATTTCAGGATCTCTCTTTCCCGCTTTGTGAACAAATCATAAGAACCATTAACCGCTTCTGTATCTTGTATGTTGTAATAAGAAGGTTCTCCATCCAGCCCGATAATTGAAAAGCAGGGAAGTCCTCCCTGTTTAATGTGTGATATGTCTGTTTGAAGGCAGAGTGTACGATAGAAATTACTTTCATCGTAATCTATTTGTACTGCCTGATGCAGTATGCGAACATATTTATTGTTTTTAGCTTTTATTCTATAATCGTACTGAACCTTATAGTTCTTTATTTTATCAAAAGGTAAGGGCTTAAAAAATTCTGTTATTCTATATTCGAAATTTAGGAAATAAGATTTATCGTCGGGATGAATTTTATCCATCAGGAACATTGCGGTTATTTCATCCGGTTCATACCCCAAAACCTCCGTTATTCCCTCACTCATAAGTTCTACGGCACCCTGGTAAATATTAAAAACAAAGTAGTAATAACTGCCAACTTGGAAAATATTTAATAACCGCTTATGGAACTCCAGCTGTAGTCTTAGTTCATTTGAATCGATCGCATCAGTTTTGACAACAGTGCCCCATATCTTTTTAGCGGTAAGATAAAAGTTTGAGTTTGGTTTTTTCATAGCGGCTTTAGCAAAAGAATTCCGTTTTCTAGCTGTCGTTTAATGAGTTAATGCCTTGTTCTTTAAGTTTAGCTAGCCCGTTTTTCATTGCATTAACTTGCTCAAGTGGGTGTCCCTGCCAAATTGTGACTTCTCCGACAACTTTAAACGGCTGTGTGGAGCGATAAGATTTTGTTGGGTTACCCGGGAATTTTCTATCTGTCAAATCGGGATCGTCTTCAATGGCGCCTGTTGGCTCTACTAAATAAATTCTTTCAGGTCCTACTCCAACGGCGAGTTCTGCCCCCCAGATAGCCGCATCCAATGTGGCTGCTAAAAATATGTATTTTGCATTTATTCTTTGTCCAAAATTTGAGTTGAAACCAACTTTAATAAAGTCGCCAGGTTTTAGGTCCGCTTTTGTTCCATGAAAGTATGTTTGAGAGAAAGGCGTTGGACTTTGTACATTTAATTTGTTGTCGTTTTTCTCCATAGTCTTGATTTATTTAATGCGCTTTCTTTTTTATAGTTGGTTGTTACAGCGACAGCTAACCGATCAAATATACGCAACTCACCATGGTTTTAAAATTTCAACAACTGTATTATAACCTGTTGCGCACGAAATCACTTGGTTTTAATATCAGGCTCCACATGGATCATGATATCTGAGAAACGGGGAAAGTTGTGCGTGATATGGTCTTTAACGCGATGGGCAATGTCGTGCCCCATTTCCACTGTAATGTCACTGTCAACCCAAATGTGGAGATCAGCATGGTTCATAATGCCCATTTTTCGTATATGACACTTTTCAACAAGTGTTACCCCGGCAACCTCGGCTGCAAGGATTTTGACAGACTTATTGGGATATTGTTTTATTAGGTGCCACTTTCCTCCAGATACTTTTTAAGGGACTCTCCAAGTATAAAATTCCAACCTTCTGTGAAACTTTTAACAGCAAAATTTGGTTGATCTTTAGGGAAACTATCCAGCCCTTCATGGCTAAGTTTCAACCTGGTTTTATTTTCTCCTTCTTTGAACAGTTCCCAGGTAACTACAGAATATCCATTGTTGTGCTCAGGGTAGGCCCAGCTGTAGCTGAGCTTGTTTGGTGGATCTACAGCAATCACTTCGCATTCGTGAAGGTATTGTACGTTTTCATCTCCGCCTGTAAATTGAAACTTAAATCCTTTTTCCGCTTTGAATTCCTCCAGCTCAAAATACCATTCCTTCATCTGGTTCCTGTCCGTAATGGCTTTCCAGACCTTCTCAATAGGTGCGTTAAAGGTGCGTTCTACAACTAGTGGCTTTGTTTCCATATTATTAATTTTTAAGATAGGATATTATTGTTGTGATAAATCATCGTTATTTGGTTGCTTTCAAGGCCTATGTTTGAAACTATCAAACAGGTTAACTTTTGTAAAAGAGACATTCATTTTTACGGGCAAATTGCCACCCGGCCTGCTGCCGGTAAAATGTCTGGGTTTAAGCGGATCTGTTTTCTTTTTTGGTTGTCTATTTATTGAATCTGGTAAAAGCAGGATACCACTGTTGTTGCTGACCGGACTAAACACAGTCTGCATATCTAGTTTAACAGGTAGTCCCTTTGCTACGCTCACATTAACTGTGCCAACGTTTGCGGCATTTATATTGAAAGAACCCAGACCATAGACCAGACCGACATCCAGCTGATTACCGGCCGTAAGTTTAAACGTAGCATTGCCTGTAATATTTTCGATGATGATCCGCTCAAATCCACCCGAGGTTAAGAAACCGCCTGCTAAGCTTTTAACCTGTAGGTTCCCTTGTTTTAAATTTATCTGACCTATTTTGGATAGTTTTCCTGCTGTTATGTTACCATAACGCTGGCTGATATTGAGCTCCCCCTGATAGTCACCCAACATTACATTTCCAAACTGGCTGATGATTTCCAGCGCAAGTCCATCAGGAACCAGTACCAGGTAATGTATGTTGCGGCTTTCGTTGATGCGGTCCGCATTCCTGGCTTGTTTGATACCAGATATAGTCGTATTGCAGATGATGTACTGGTCATCACGACTATCCTTTATCTCTACACTTTTTATTGCCGCTTCAGCAGCTGGTTTGCTGGTACCCCTGCCAATAATGCGAATGTTAATACTAATGAAAGGCTGTGACCATGTTTTAACAGTTATATTTCCGAAACGGTTGTTCAATACCAGCTTTTCTTTCTTTAGCTCCCTAAAGTTTTTAACGATGTCTTTTGTCAGGGTATCTCTTTCGCTGGCAGCACTGTTTGAAATGATCCCCATAAAACATATCATCAGGATGAGTCTATAATATTCCATTGTTTTCCTGTTTCATGGTTTGTATCAGCATAAGCTGATTATTCAATATCAGTTCCTGCATTTTCAAATTGTTGATCATCATTTGTAATACATCCTGGCGGTTTATTCCTGTAGCAAGTTTTTTTTCAAGTTCCTGATAGGCAGTCTTTAATTCATCTGTGCCGGCTTTTAGTCCGGTTTCCAGCTCTGGATCTGCTACCATGACCTGTTCAAGTTTCTTTTTTTGTAAATCAATCTGACCAGTATGGTATTGAAGGGCCTGCTGATAACTGGCAGTTATGACCGGTGCTGTTTTATAAGATTTAAAAAACAACCACGTGCCGATGATCAGTATAAATACGGCTGCAATGCCAAGCTGAAACCGGTAACGCATCATCATCGATGGCTTTTGTGTATGCGTTTTGAGCTTCCCCTTGAGGTTTTGCCAAACCTGTACGGAAGGCCCAGCTTGTTCAAACTGTTTCCTGTTATTCCTTAACTGGTATTTAAAGCGGTCTTCTTTCATCTTCAGTGGTTTATTTTGTTTAATACCCGCTGTCTTCCTCTTGCATAATGGCTCCGTACTGTTGAGGATGGTATACCTGCTAATTCGGCTATTTCCTCGAAATCCAAATCTTCAAAAACATGAAGGCTAATTACAATTCGTTGGTTTTCGGGTAACTGTACCAGCTCTTTTTGTATGGCTTCTATCTTAAAACGGAACAGTTCCTCGTCAACAATTTCTTCTTCCGGTACGTCCGTATCCGTTATGCCATCTAGTTCTACCCAGGCTCTTTTTTGTCGATTAACATAATTCAGGGATTTGTTAATGGCTATTCTTTTTAACCATCCGGCAAAAGCCCTGGTGTCTTTCAGTTTTTTTAATGTAGTAAATGCATCGAGGAAAGTTTCCTGCAGCATATCTTCAGCATCGCTTGTATTGTTCACAATGCGCAGACAAGTATGGTACATGGCATGACTATACCTGGCATATAGCAGTTCATAGCTTTTCATGTCGCCATTTTTGCAACGGTTAATCAGCTCATTTTCAGCTATAGTATTCAATCGGTCCGACAACTTGTACAATTAGTTCTATTTAAGGTAACCATATCCTCAAAATGTTGCAGCCTTATTTCAATTTTATTTTCGTTTACCGGCCGCAACGATTTCGGACAGTAGGTGACCTGATAATAAACCCAAAAACTATGACCAGAAAAATAATGATACTGATGCTTATTATTCAAAGCACAACTGTATTGGCTCAAAACCAACTATTTGATCAGCTTATCGCGGAGAAATTCAAATCAGACGAACCAGGTGGTACCGTTCTTGTCGCCAGAAAGGGAAACGTTATTTACAAACATGCCTTTGGTATGGCCAGTCTTGAACTCGATGTTAAAATGAAACCAGATATGGTTTTCCAGATAGGATCTATGACCAAACAGTTTACGGCAGTCTGTATTCTGCAGTTGATGGAACAAGGCAAATTAAAGTTGAACGATCCACTTAGTCGTTACCTGGATGGCTTAGCGCCCGAATGGGCCACTGTTACCCTTGAGCACCTGCTTACCCATACTTCTGGAATTCCAGAGCTCCAGGTAGATCAGGCGACACCCATTGCAGAGCTGGGTAATCTTTCAAAGAGCAAGCCCATGCTGTTTCCCGCCGGAAGTAAGATGTTATACAACAATACCGGGTATGCGATGCTGGGTCATGTAATTGAACGGGTTGCGAAAATACCTTACCCGGATTACCTGCAAAAAAATATTATACTTCCACTAGGCATGGACCATACCTATTACAATGTTAATAACCGGATTTTTCCAGGCTATGTACCTGCTTATATTAAAAAACGAAATTTCATCAATTTTAAGGGAGGAATACCGGTTTCAGCAGCCGGTGCTTTGCTCTCAAATACAGAAGACTTGCTGAAGTGGAACCTGGGACTTGTTTCGGGCAAAATAATTGGGAAGGAAACGCTGAAGAAGGCCTGGACATCTTATCATCTTTCAGATGGGAAAGCGATTAACTATGGTTACGGCTGGGCGATAGGTGGCAGTATTCAGGGGAGTGCCATCGTCGAACATGGTGGTATTAGTGGTGGGTACATGGCTTATGGCATATATTTGCCGATCGAAGAAATTTACATCGCCGTATTTGTAAACCAGCGAGGGGTATTGCACGAACTGCTCGCCACAGAATTTGCCGCAATAGCCCTTGGCAAACCAGATATGATAAAACCTATTCCTGTTACCGACACCGTGCTGCAAAGTTATTCAGGTCTGTACCGTAATCCTGAAAACTCAGAAAGACGTATTACCTTTAATGATCATAATCTATACTATCAGCAGGCGGATAATTTAGTGCTGAAAATGATACCTTATGCGGCTGACAAATTCTTCTTCGAAAATACAACTATCCTAGTTCAGGTTAATAGGGACAACGATCGTCAGCTTAAAAGCATAACCTTTTATGATAAGAAATATATGAACACGCCAAGAACAACATTGGTTAAAGTACTTAATTAACTTGGTCTGTACCCGGATAAAATTGTGTATTCTTCGTGTTCAACTAGTCCTGTGCGGTTTTTTGATTGTATATATAGTGGTCGGTTTAAGGTAATTCAAAATCAGCCACGTGAATATTAATAAGTATATACCATATGAAAAAAACACTAACGACATTAGCTTTTATAACCATTTGTAAATTTTCGGCCATTGCACAAATAGATATCGGTACTAAAATTGGAGGCGTTACCACTGATGTTAGGGGGAATTCTAATTTTTCAGATAAAAATAGGCTCAGCTATCAGTTCGGCCTTTATCTTAATTTTGATGCACTGCCTTTGGTTGGTTTACAAACCGAAATATTATATAACCGGTCAAGGGTACAAAATATAAAAACCATCAATGGCCTAGATGCCGGTATGAAAGGAATGGGGTATTGGTCTTTACCGGTACTTTTCCAGGTCAAACCATTGCCCTTTCTGCGCCTGGGTGCTGGTCCGCAGTGGAATTTCCATACCAACCGATACAGGTACAAGTTGAATGATGATCGGGAAGCGTTTAAAAATTTCACATCGCTGGTACTCGATGCACAACTTAAAATAAGTGAATCAATGCGATTGTACATTAGGCGGAATAAGGGAATACAACGTTTCGAGAACCTTTCTGATGGCAACAGTGGCAAAATAAACCGTTGGGAGTTTGGTATTCAACGATCTTTTATGAAATAGATCAAAATTATTATATTGATACGATATATGTCTGATAAAATATATTAATTATTTAACTGTATTTAACAAGTTTTAGATAGTCTTTATGTTAAAAAATGTAAATTAAGTTAATAAAGTTAAATAATTGAAGTCTTACTTTTTTGCGGCAGATATTTGGGCTATGAAAAAATTGACGATCATATTTGTACTTGTTATCGGATTAGCAGGTTCAAAAAACTTAACGGCGCAAGAGCCGGTCAAACCACAAAGCCTGTTGCAGATATCACCTTTTGCTGGAATTAACCTGGACAAAAAGCTTTTTGTGTATGGAGGAGAATTGGGTTATGAATACCGTATTAATAACCGATGGAGTGCCATTGCAAATGTGATGATTTCAACAGGAAGTACAAATGACCCTAAAACGTCTTATGCCGGTAGCACTTCGGTAACTGTCGATCATCTGCGTGTGAACGAATATGCGTTTAGTGTAGGCGTTAAGTATTACATCGGGAATTTTTACGTTTCGGGAGGAATAGGTTATGGCCGCTACGACAAGATTTCAAGTGGCCGTTATGATTATCCTGGAATTGATCCCGCCAATGCAGCCTGGCAGGAGGGGAAGATCTCAAAGAACGGCATTTATCAAAACTATGAGATCGGATATAAGATTCCTTCAAAAGGACGGAACAACCTGGAGATTTTTATGAAAGGTTATGGTACACGAGATGCCAATGTTGCTGCCGGTCTGCGTTACTCTTTCGGTTTAGGAAAAAAATAGATAAGGTATCCTCCTTATCCTTTTAATTTAGACGGGCATATTAGAACTTCTAATATGCCTTGTTAGACCCGCACTGTTTCTTACAGGAGATAGTTCTTTTATACAATTTAAACCATATACTATATTGCCAGATAACCGGTAATATGGTATGTAGTAAAATGGATGTTTATACAAATTTTGTTAAACAACAGTAAGGCCCGTATTTGCTGGACATGCTGCTCATGAATGATGGTGCTATATTGGCCATATGGGATTATAAACTTAGGTGGGACTTGCGATACCGACAGGAGCCCATTGTTCGATATTCCAAAGACTATTTGTCAAAATAGAGGATTAAAAAATAAATATGGATATACACGGTTGCTGAATAAGTCCTATTTTAGATGAATAATGAACAACGTAATCCCCAGAAGAACCGCTATACGAAATCTTTTGATCATTGCCGGCGGTGCGATGATCCTGCCGGCTTGTTATAGAAAGTCAGGAAAACCAACCATTCAATTAACTAACATCAGTTTAACCGAGGAGGATGAAAAGCTCCTGGAAATGATTTGCGAAACACTTGTCCCTGAAACGGATAGCCCAGGCGCTAAAAGTCTTAAATTACATTTGTTTGTCTTGAAAATGGTTGACGACTGTTACAAAGCCGAAGATCAGCAGTCATTTGTAAAAGGACTTGAAGAATTTGACGCCCTTGCAAAAGAGAAGCTTGGTAAAGCTTTTTTAACAGCTTCAGTTGCTGAACGTGAGAATTTACTGAAAATGATCCAGCAGGACGAAAAAAAGGATGAAGCAATACCTAAATTTTATCTGATCGCTAAAAGTAAAACCATCCAGGGCTATTTAAATTCAGAATATGTGATGACGAACTTAGTAAAGTATGAGCTTGTACCGGGTCGTTATAATGGTTATTTTCCGGCTTAACCCGGAATCCGAAAATTTTTCATAAAGAATAGAAGTATGGCGAATATCGCAATCGACAGTATAAAAGAAAGAACATTTGATGCTATAGTTATCGGGTCAGGAATCAGTGGGGGCTGGGCCGCTAAAGAGTTTACAGAAAAAGGTCTAAAAACACTTGTTTTGGAAAGGGGCAGAAATGTAGAGCACATCAAGGATTACCCGACTACTAATAAGTTTCCCTATGAATTTGAGCATCGCAACGAGATGCCGCTTAAAGATAAGGAAGCAAATCCGATAGCCAACCGCTGCTATGCCTATCGGGAAGATTCACAACACTTTTTTGTAAAAGACAATGAACATCCTTACGTGCAGGAGAAACCTTTCGACTGGATCCGTGGTTACCAGGTGGGAGGTAAATCATTACTTTGGGCACGGCAAACCCAGCGTTGGAGTGACTTTGATTTTGAAGGTCCCGCACGTGATGGTTTCGGTGTAGACTGGCCAATCCGATATAAAGACATCGCTCCATGGTATACCTATGTAGAACGTTTTGCTGGCATTTCGGGTAATAAAGATGGTATTGCGGAATTACCTGATGGTGATTTCTTACCAGCCTTTCCGCTGAATGCCGCTGAGGATCATTTTAGAAAGGTGATCAAAGGGAAATATGCGAACCGTCATTTGATCAGCGCCAGGTGTGCGCATTTGTCTAAGCCAAATCAAATACATTTTGATCAGGGTAGAGGGCAGTGCCAGAACCGTATCCTTTGTCAGCGCGGTTGTCCGTTTGGTGGCTATTTTAGCAGCAATGCCTCTACTTTGCCCTGGGCACAAAAGACGGGAAACCTTACATTAAGACCATTATCGGTGGTTCATTCCATTATTTATGACCACAAAAAGGGCAAGGCAACCGGGGTTAAAGTCATTGATACCAATACCAAAGAAGAAATAGACTTTTATGCTGATGTTATTTTTGTAAACGCCTCGGCCATCAATACCAATCTCATTTTGCTGAATTCTGTTTCCGATCGTTTCCAGAACGGTCTGGGTAACGACACTGGGTTACTTGGTAAATACATGGCTTTTCACAATTACAGTGCAACAATCTCTGCCGAATTTGATGGCGAGCTGGGGTATCAAACAGACGGACGTAACCCTGCCGGCGGAGGTTATATCCCACGTTTTAGAAACGTTTATAAACAAGAAACGGACTTCCTAAGAGGATATGCCGCTGCATTTAGCGCAAGACGCCAGGAATCAAACGACACCACTGGTGTTGGAGCAGATTTGAAACAACATTTACTTAAAAAGGAATTAGGTCCTTGGAAAGTCGGCTCACATATGATGGGCGAAACGATTCCAAAAGAAATCAGTCAGGTTAAACTCAATTCCAGCTTAAAAGATGCCTGGGGAATTCCTCAAATAGACATTTCTATGGATTACGATGAAAACGACCGCAAAATAAGAAAGGATTACTTTGATCAGATGACGGAGATGTTTGAGTCTGCCGGGTTTACAAATATCGAAACCCACAATGACGACCGAAGACCAGGAAATGATATTCATGAAATGGGGGGCGTTCGCATGGGGAAAGATCCGAAAACATCACTCTTAAATGAATGGAACCAATTGCACGCCTGTAAAAATGTATTTGTGACCGATGGGGCATGTATGCCATCTACAGGTACACAAAATCCATCTTTAACCTATATGGCCTTAACAGCAAGGGCATGTGACTACGCAGTAGCGCAATTAAAGAAGGGTAACCTCTAATGGGGAATATCAAAGATATATTTAATGATAAGATATTACATAAAGTGGGCAAAAAGTCGTAGATTTTTGAATTAAAGGCTTCCCATATTTGTGTTATGCTGATTTTTTGAATGACAATGTCCAATATATTGTCTGCAAGAATAGCGTATAATAACCAAATATGATTTAAACCTTTAAAGATGACAACAAATACTGAAAGACAAGCTTACCTGGTGTGCAGTGGAGATTTGCGTTTGTCGGCCAATTTGAATTGCTGGGCTGCCCAACAAGAAATGGAAGAATTACTTGCCCGCGCATTTGCTGCGCAGGGCTGGACCATAAAAAGGGCACATGTATACGATGAAGCTAAAAAACATGGTTTTATTGATTCGCAGCGGATGGGTATTGAAGTCTTCAAAACAATACCTCCTAATGTACCATTGATTGTTGCCGAAAGTGTATGGCAATATTCCCATCATGTGCTGGCAGGCCTGACTACTCATAAAGGCCCTATTTTAACTGTTGCGAACTGGAGCGGGCAATGGCCTGGCCTGGTGGGCATGCTGAACCTTAATGGTTCCTTAACTAAGGCAGAGGTATCTTACAGCAGTTTATGGAGCGAAGATTTTACAGATGATTTTTTCAACAATGGCCTGGCCGAATGGTTGTCTACCGGTACAATCAAACACAACGACAGTCACGTAAAAGACTTTAGTGCAGTAACTATTCCGGCGGCGGATGACGCAAAGGGAAGGGCGTTTGGCCGAACATTACGCAGCAATAAAGCCATTATGGGTGTATTTGACGAAGGCTGTATGGGAATGTTCAATGCAATCGTTCCTGACGACCTGTTGCATAAAACAGGGATATTTAAGGAGCGCTTAAGCCAATCGGCCTTATACGCCAGGATGCTGACCGTAACCCAGGCCGAAGCTGAGAGTGTACTCAACTGGCTGTTGGATAAAGGTATGACCTTTAAATGGGGTACAGAGAGCTTAACTGAACTGACGCGGGAACAAACCCTGGACCAGTGTAAAATGTACATTGCCGCAATGCGCATGGCGGATGATTTCGGTTGTGATACCATCGGTATTCAATATCAGCAGGGACTGAAAGATTTAACCGCTACTAGTGACCTTGCGGAAGGTTTATTTAATAATCAGGAACGCCCGCCGGTATTCTCAGAGTCTGGTAAAGAATTGTACGCAAATGAAGCTTTACCACATTTTAATGAGGTAGATGAATGTGCCGGGATTGACGCTTTGGTAACCTACCACTTATGGAAGGAGCTGGGGATGCCTGGCGAAAATACTTTGCACGATATTCGTTGGGGCGAACATTATACGGGTAATGGCATCGATGATTTTGTATGGCTTTTTCTTATCTCCGGAGCTGCGCCGCCCGCACATTTTATTGACGGGTACCGTGGTGCCAGCAGTGAAAGACAGCCACCTATGTTTTTTCACCTTGGCGGGGGAAGCCTTAAAGGCATCAGTAAACCAGGAAGCCTGGTTTGGAGCAGGATATACATCATGAACAACGAATTACATTGCGACCTGGGGGTTGGCGAATCCGTATTCCTGCCAACAGAAGAAACAGAAAGGCGCTGGGAGAATACCACACCACAATGGCCAATCATGCACGCTACGCTGAGTGGGGTAACACGCGATCAGATGATGGCACGCCATCAGGCCAATCATATCCATGTAGTTTATGCTACTGATCAGGCAACTGCGCAGCAAGCTTGTCGTATAAAGGCTGCGGCATTGGAAGAAATGGGTATAAAGGTTCATTTTTGTGGTGATGTTGCAACAGAATAATTTTATTCGATGGCAGCAACAGATAAATTTGTAATATTGATAACATAGTATAGAATCTAGAGAAAATGTATAACCAAATATATAACCACAAAAACGAATAATGACGAACCTCCCGATATTGGATCTAGCTATCATCCTTGCCTATTTGGTAGGAATGGTAATGGTAGGCGTTTACTTTTCCCGTAAAAATAAAAATCCTGAACAATACTCCAAAGCATCAGGCGCAATACCCGGCTGGGCAATCGGACTATCTATCTATGCAACTTTTTTAAGTAGCAATACTTTTCTGGGGGTACCTGGTAAAGCTTTTGGCTCCAACTGGAATGCTTTTGTATTTAGCATTTCCATGCCACTGGCAGCCTGGGTTGCTGCGAAGTACTTTGTTCCCTTCTACAGAAATACAGGAGAGGTCTCTGCTTATACCAATCTGGAAAAACGTTTTGGCCCATGGGCCCGTACATATGCCGTGCTTTGTTTTTTGTTGACCCAGTTGGCTCGAATGGGCTCTATCTTTTTCGGTATCTCCCTAACATTACAAGCGCTCACAGGTTACAACATGCAGATGATCATGCTGGTTACAGGGGTGTGTATCATCATTTACACCGTAATGGGTGGTATTGAGGCCGTAATCTGGACCGAAGTGGTGCAGGGTGTATTAAAAACACTGGGCGCGGTTTTAATCATCTACCTGGTGGTTTCCAATATGCCGGGCGGTATATCCAAAATTATCGAAATCGGTAACAGGGACCATAAGTTTAGTCTAGGAAGTTTCAGCCCTGATTTTACACAGTCCACATTTTGGGTAATTTTACTGTACGGCTTTTTCATCAACCTCAATAATTTTGGAATGGACCAGAATTATGTGCAACGTTACCATACTGCGTCCTCAGCAAAAGAAGCTTCAAAGTCAGTATGGTTGTGCGTATGGATCTATGTGCCTGCTTCATTATTGTTTTTCGTGATTGGAAGTTGTCTCTATGCCTATTATCAGATGAACCCTGAAATGATTGAACCTGTTAAACTCCAGGTAGCCGCCGAACGTTTAGGCGCTGGTGTGTCTTCCATAGATATTAAAAACCTGGCGGCAACACTTCAGCCGGCCGATTATGGTGATAAAGTAATGCCACACTTTATGGTAACCATGATTCCCACAGGATTAATTGGTCTTATAGTTTCGGCAATACTCTCTGCTGCAATGAGTACCATCAGTTCCGGAATGAATGCTTCGGCCACCGTATTCTCCGAAGATATTTATAAGCGCTATTTTAAACCTGGTACCAATGATGCCCAGAACATGCGGCTTTTGCACATTTCAACCATTGTGTTCGGTGTGGCAGGGATGATTTGCGGGATTGCCATGATCGGCGTGAAGAGTATACTGGATATCTGGTGGCAATTGTCGGGCATATTTGCAGGCGGAATGCTCGGTCTTTTTCTTTTGGGTATTATCAGTAAAAAAACCGGTAACATGGAAGCCTTTGCCGCCACATTGATTGGCATACTGGTCATCCTGTGGTTGTCACTTTCTTACCTGGTCCCAGACCAATATGCTTACCTCAAAAACCCGCTTCATGCCAATATGGTTATAGTGGTAGGCACACTATCAATTTTCTTAACAGGCACTTTGCTCACACAATTCAAAAAGCGGAAAAGTATCGGGGTAACCAATTGAAAATGATGGTAGAAATGTAGATAATATAGTACATAAGCTAGCTAACATGTAACATATTATCTTATAAATACCAGAATACTTTTGTATAGGTAGTAATCACTGCCATGCATAAATTATGTCCCGGATTTTTGAAGGGGGACATACTAAAATAGTTTTAATCAGGTCCCAGAATAGTTAGTGTTTAGCGCTGACGAAAGGGGGGCAATGAAAGTTAAAATAGAAGAATGAACAAATCAGAAAAAGGGTTTATACCCGTAATGCTTACACCATTTAAAGACAATGGGGAAATAGATTTTGATGGATTGACAAAATTATCAGAATTATATATAGAAGCTGGTGCCGTGGGATTATTTGCAAACTGTCTTTCCAGCGAAATGTTTGAACTCTCGGAAACCGAAAGACTGGACCTGGTACGTCATGTGATCAAAGCTGCGCAAGGCAAAGTACCAGTGGTAGCTACAGGAACTTTCGGCGGACCTATAGCCGATCAGGCAAATTTCGCAAAACAGATTTATGACTGTGGTGTTGAAGCCGTAATTGGAATCACCAGTCTGCTGGCACAAGAACAGGAACCAGATGAGATTTTTGAGGCAAATGTTAGCGAACTACTGGAGCGTACCGAAAACATCCCTTTTGGATTTTACGAATGCCCGGTTCCCTATAAACGTTTGATTTCACCAGAACAATTGGGTAAACTCGTAGCTACAGAAAGAGTGACCTATCATAAAGATACTTGTCTGGACATCAACCAGATCAGGGAAAAGCTTGCTGCAACAACGGGTCACAATTTTGGCTTGTATGATGCTTATATGGCACATGCCGTTGACTCATTGAAGGCAGGGGCATCGGGACTTTCATGTATTCAGGGTAATTATTTTCCTGAACTGGTGGTATGGTTATGTAACAACTACAATAACCAGCAGTTGACAACGGAAGTGAACAGGGTACAGCAGTTTTTTATCGACCAGATGGATGTAATGCACAACGTATATCCAATTACTGCCAAGTACTACCTTCAAAAAAGTGGATTGAACATTTCAACTTTCACCAGAAGGAATGACGTTGGAAATTTTGACGCAAAGATTAAGCAGGATATTGATTTGCTGTTTAATAACTATGAAACACTGGCCAATGATCTTGAAATTAAACCGGTAATGAAATGATTTAACGTTAAAATTTTATAATGCTATCCTTGTTCCTGTTATTTTTATAGGATTATTATTTGGCTGCCCTGCAAAAAACATATGAGAGAGATTCAATTGACCAATACCCCGTACGGACACATGTTAAACACAAACCAGGCTTTTTCAAAAGACGGAAAATGGCTGGTGTATGATACTAGAAATGATGATACCAAAATAGCGGGTACAGGAAGCATTGAAATGGTAAATGTAGATACCGGTGAAATAAAGCAGCTTTATTATACAAAAAATCAAACAGAATATGGCCCCGGACTTGGTGCTGCTTCTTTTTCTCCTGCGGAGGATAAAGTTATTTTTATTCATGGAATAAGAAATTCTGATGAGAAGAAGCCCTATGGTTTTACCCGGAGAACAGGAGTGGCGATTGATATCAGTAAACCTCTGGTTCCCATTTTTATGGATGCCAGGGACATAAATGCACCATTTACACCGGGTGCCCTTCGCGGAGGAACACATGCCCATTCCTGGAGTGGAGATGGGAAATGGCTCAGTTTTACTTACAACGATTATGTGATCGAACAATTGAGTAAAAAGAATGCCGATGTGCAAGACCTGAGAACAGTGGGAGTGATGTTCCCGACGAAAGTGGAGGTAGATGAAGATGCTGAGGGGGAAAACAACAGTGCAGGGATGTTTGCCGTAGTAGTAGCCAGGGTAACAGAGAACCCGATTGTAGGCAGTGATGATATCGACAAAGCCTTTGATGAATGTTGGATCGGGAAAAATGGTTATCAGGATGCTGAAGGAAACTGGCGGGAAAGGGCGATTGCTTTTCAGGGCAATGTAAAGGATGAAAACGGCTTGCCTAAAACAGAGGTCTTTGTTGTGGATTTGCCGGCTGATTTAAACTTAAAAAAATCAGGAGAAAACCTTGCGGGAACTGTCAATAGCAGACCAAATGTTCCTAATGGTATAAAGCAAAGAAGAATTACTTTCACTAAACAAGGGGTACTGGGGCCTCGCCATTGGCTGAGGGCTAGTCCGGATGGGACCATGATCACTTTTCTTTCAAAGGATCAGTCTGGCTTTATCAATGCATTCATAGTTTCTCCAAACGGAGGTGCGGTAAAACAGGTTACTTTTAATCAGTTCGATATAGAAAGCGGAATTAATTTTAGTCCAAATGGCAGGTACATTAGTTATGTTGCCCGGCATGCGGTTTATGTGACCGAAGTGGCTACAGGTATATCCAAACAATTGACCTATATCGCGACAGAAAAAGACCGGCCTATAGGTGCTGTTTTATGGAGCCCAGACGGGAAAACATTAGCCTACAATCGTTTTGTAGAAAATAGCGATGGTTGCAATCTACAGATTTTTTTAATCCAAACGGGTTCAGATAGCTTTTAATTGCTGTTGTTAGCACAAGATTTTATATAATTTTTGAATACTAATAATATTAGTATAGATTTGTCGCCTGCTATTATTCGCGGCAGGTTTATATGGACTTTAACTTGGATATAGATAGGCGTCTCCCCAGGTATTATCCCGGGGAGACGACCTGGCATAAGAACTGGAAACAGGCCTTTCCACCTGCTTTCCGGGAAGTTAGTTTTCCGGATAAATTGTTGGGGGACCTTCATCGTGCCGATGTACACACGCCTTGTGGTACAACCCTTGAATTTCAGAATTCACCGATCTGTCTAGATGAACTGAAAAGCAGGGAGGCTTTTTATCCTAAGCTGATTTGGATATTGAACGGCAAAAAGTTCAAGGGCTTCAGGATACTTAAAGGTTTACCGGATGTAGATGACCCTAAACTTGATGCTTATGAATTTTGTAATACCGATCATCTTTCCATGATCCGAAAAATGGACTATTTTCGACTAGGAAGCAGTGCCAAAAGGTTAAATTTTTACCATGCGGAATTAAAAATGATCAGTTTCACTTCTCACTACTATTCTTTCTGCTGGAAACATCCGCACACAGTCTGGTACCAGGCGAAATGTCCGATCATTGTTGACTTGGGAGGACATTTTTTATATCAGCTGAAACAACGGCGGCAGGTATCGGGAGATTACGCTTACCTTCATATGGTTCCCAGAAAATCATTTATTGAACAGTTCCTGTAATGGGGTGTCACCATTCCATTTTGTCCAGACTTACAGTTCCACTCATATTAACGTTGCTTAAGCGTGTATACGAACAGTCAAGTGATTTGAGCTTTCTTAACCCGATGATATCAAGGTAAATTAGCGGATTATCCCTTAAAGACAATTCCTCAAGCTCTTTGAATTGGCCCAAGTCTAGTTTTGACAACTGATTTTCACTCAGCCTGATCAGTTTAACCGCCGGACATCCCGAAACTTTAAACTCGTTTAACATGTTTTTCTGAAATTCAATATGCACCAGTTTCGGAAGATTGGGAATGTTTATCTTGTAAAGGGAATTGTCATGCATCTTTATCTCCTCAAGCTTGAGCAACCCTGTAAGATCCAGCGAGCTGATTTTATTTTGATGAACGTATAAAGTTCTGAGGTTTGTCATTCCTTTCAGGTTGATCGTCTGAATCTGGTTGTTGTAACCAAAGATCTCTTCAATATTTTTCATGCCTTCCAGGTCTAACGCGCTGACCTGGTTGTTCCAAAAACTGAGTTCCTTTAAATTAGTGAAACTTTTAATGCCAATCAAAGAGCTTATATTGGCCTGGTCTACATTTAACTTCGTTACTTTTTGCGCTTCAGATACTTGAATTTCTCCATCACCATTCAGGTCTAGTCCAAGAAAGACCAGTTTCTTTTTAAAATTTGGATCAGGTATTTTGACGGTCTGAGCAGTAGAATTGAACGACAGTATAATTCCCAAAAGGACTGAACTCAGGTACAGATATATGTTTTTCATAGGTTTAGTTCTTTAATTTTAGTTGCTCACTACCACATTTACGGTTCCACCAGTTTCCTTCACATCCACAAAACTGCTCACCTCATTTTCAATGAAAACATCATAGTGATAATCTTCATATATTGGTGACGAGCCTAAAACATAGCCATAAACATTATAAGACGTACTGGTTCCTGTCTGAACAGCAGTTGTTTTTTGTCTTGCGAAGCTGATCCAGCTGATGACATAATATTTTCCTGGCTTCAGACCGGTAAACTGAAAGGTACCTTTCTCATCTATAAATCTTCCTTCAACGCGGTAAGTAAAGGCCTCACGGCTCATGGTTGCCTGTTTCTTACGGCTATTGAATTTTTTCTTTAGTTCCAGAAATTCTGTAAAATAAGGGGTTACAGGGAACAATAGGATTTGACTTCCTTTTACACCAAAATTGTCCTTGCCCTTCTTTTTTAGCAAGGCGGTGCCCTGTATCGTAGCGGTTCCTTTTTCCATTAGCTTAGCTGTTTCCGGCTCGTTAAAAGGCGTTGTAGGAAGGACCCATTCGGGAGCTTTCTGGGCATAGGAGATGTGAACATATAACAAAAGCAAAACTGCGATTGATAATGCCTGTGGTATTTTTTTATTCATGACTTTTCCATTCTTCAGGTCAAAATAGCTTTATTTAAAGATAGAAGAAGTCGGGCAGAGTTAAAATACCTGTAAACAGGTATTTTTCTGAATTTTTCGTTAGGATAGTGCGGAGGTAATCGCATTCAAGGATGACGAAAAGGGGAATTTTAATAGCCTTATGGGCTAAAGGTTTTGATAAGATACATTAGGATGCGGTATGAGAGCTTCTCTTTTTTTGCTAGATTAGTAACCATGAATACAAGAACAAGGTATAAATTTAAGCAGTTGCTTATCCTCACTTTGGGCTGGCTGTTTGTAGGATTGTTAATCGCGATATATGATTACCTCGTGCTGCACACGCACAACTCTTTAGGCGCAATTCCTGGTTATTCTTTTGTACTCTCGGTTGCCATTAATATGGGATCTGGTTTAATTGGGGCCTTGCTGGGTGGTAGTTTACTGGTATTTTTTATCAATGTAAAATATCAGGACAAATCCTACGGATATACCGTTACCGCTGTTACCTGCTCATTTATCCTGATCATTCTACTCATTAATGTCATACTAAAGAACATAGGGTATGCCGATACAACAAGACTTTTTAAAAGTGGGTTGGTATGGTCGGTAGTGGTGGCTACCACACAGCTGCTATTACAGATCAACAGTAAATTCGGCCCAGGTGTTTTCTGGAACATCATCCGCGGGAAATATAATACCCCAAGAGAAGAATCCCGCATCTTTATGTTTTTTGACCTGAATTCATCTACAGCCATAGCCGAAAAGCTGGGCGATAAAAAATACCATGGATTGCTGAAAGATATTTTTACTGATATAACCAATCCCATCCTGGATAACAAAGGTGAGATTTATCAGTACGTAGGCGATGAAGTGGTAGTAGCCTGGAAATATCAGGATGGCATTGAATGCAGCCGGTGTATTCAGTGTTTTTTCGATATTAAGAATTACCTGGAAGAAAGAAAAGAAAAATATCTTTTACAATACGGGCTGTTGCCGACCTTTAAAGCGGGCATCCATTGCGGCAGGGTAGTGGCAGGCGAAGTTGGGATCATCAAAAGGGATATTACTTATTCGGGCAATGTGCTGAACACTACGTCAAGAATACAAGGTATGTGCAGACAATTTAACGCCGAAGTTATTGTCTCGTCAGACCTGGCTTCTATACTTTATCTGGGTAATTTTGCCACACATCTATTGGGAGCCATCAAACTTAGAGGTAAGGAAAAAGAAGTGCAGCTCATCTCACTGAAACTGGCAGTCGCCTGAAAAAATGGACCTGCGGACCTAAGAATACAAAGTAAAATCCTGCCCGCAATGATTTTTGTTTATTTTTACACAAAAAACCGAGTAATATGTCTTTTAGTTCCTTGGGTTTATCATCGGCTTTATTAAAAGCGCTGGTAGATCAAAATTTCACGATACCTACACCAATTCAGCTAACGGCTATTCCGGCTATATTAGATAAAAAAGACGTTTTAGGGATTGCAAAAACAGGCTCGGGAAAAACTGCCGGCTATGTTTTGCCAATTTTAATGAATTTACAACAAAACTTAGGTGTTAAAAACCGGCATGCGAATGTATTGGTTTTAGTGCCTACACGGGAACTGGCTGAGCAGGTAAAGGATGTTTTCAAGGATTTTAGTAAAACGCTTCCCCAACCTGTTAAAACACTGGCGGTATATGGCGGTGTTTCCATTAATCCTCAAATGATGGCGTTACAAGGTGTAAATGTACTTGTGGCTACACCCGGCAGATTACTGGAGTTGGTTGACTCTAATTCAGTACACCTATCGAGTATTGAGACATTGGTATTGGATGAAGCAGATAAGATGCTGAATTTAGGATTTAAGGAAGAAGTGGATAAAGTTATTGCCTTGCTACCCAAAAAGCGTCAGAATATATTATTGTCTGCCACATTGAGTAATGATATCGAGCATATCCACCAGATTTTATTGCATGATCCCGTAGTTATTCAGATAGAAGCAGAGGAGCATTCGCTTGAGTTGATCAATCAGGTAGCGTACATTGTTTCGGAAGAAAAGAAAGGGCCGTTTTTGCGTTACCTGATCAATCACCATGAAATGAAACAAGTATTGGTATTTGCATCCTCAGTTCATCAGGTGGATGCCATTGTGAACAAGCTTCGTAAAAACAATATTGATGCGAGGGCGATTCATAGTAAGAAAAGTCAGGGTGCCAGGACCGATACCTTATTTCATTTCAAATCGGGCAAACTTAGGGTATTGGTGGCTACAGATTTAATGGCAAGGGGAATTGATATAGAGGCACTTCCTTTTGTGATCAATTATGAATTACCCCGGTCACCCAAAGATTATGTTCACCGGATAGGTAGAACAGGTCGTGCGGATACCACCGGAGAAGCTATTTCACTAGTTAGTCCAAATGAACTGCATCATTTTGAGGTTATACAAAAAAAGATGGGTAAACAAGTCGAAATATTATGTACGGAATAGAGAACCTTTCTGCTTTTATACTGGCTGCTATAGTAGTAGTGGTTAGTCCGGGTGTGGATACCATTATGGTGTTGACCAGAAGTATTTCGAGGGGCAAAACAGCAGGCCTATATTCTGCTGTAGGTGTAAGTCTGGGTTTATTGGTGCATACTTGCGCTGCTACTTTTGGCCTATCTATTATCCTGGCGAAGTCTGCATTTGCGTACAGTTTTATCAAATACCTTGGTGCGGCATATCTGATCTATCTTGGCTATAAATCTATTACGGCGAAAACCCAGCAGAACGAGCTCCTATCTACTGCTAAGCCTTTCGGAAATGTTAAGATGTTTTATACAGCTTTTTTAAGTGATGTTTTAAACCCAAAAATCGCCATATTCTTTTTGGCGTTTTTGCCTCAATTTGTTAGTCCTGAGGCTATAAATAGCCCAGTTCCATATTTTCTGTTGGGCTCTATAATTTTGTTTATTACATTAATATGGTGTACGTCATTAGCTTTATTGGGAAGTAGGATTGCCGTGTTTTTTAATAAAAGTAAAAGAGCTGAAGCCATTATGAATAAAACATCAGGGATAGTATTTATACTTTTGGGATTAAAAGTAGCATTAACAAAGAAATAACCTTTTTCAATAGACCTGAATTACATAGGAAATAGCAGTACACAAGAAAATGACTAAATCATATAATCCAGTAGTATACTTTGAAATCCCGGTGACAGATGTAGATCGTGCCATAGCATTTTACAAAGCGGTTTTTAATTTTGAGTTCGAGAAGGATATCATCGACAATAATGAAATGGCTTTATTTCCGCTAAAAGAAGATGGCTCCGGGATTTCCGGAGCTTTGGCCAAAGGTGAAATTTATAAACCAACAAAAGACGGAACTTTAATCTATTTTAAGACTGAAAGTATAGAAGAGACGTTGGAACGTGTAATTCATCACAAAGGTATGATCCTTTTTCCCAAAACATCTAATGGGCAATGGGGGTTTGTTGCGGAATTTGAAGATAGTGAAGGCAATAGAATTGCCTTACATCAATCGCTCAATTGAAATATTTACAACTTTAAAATTCAAGTTTTTATAAATGGCTGTTCCGACAAGCAAAGACGAATTACTGCAGGCAATTCATACCAATTATGAAAAACTTAAAAAGGATTTAGTTAATATTCCTCATGAGTTGACCCGCAATGAAAATATGGAGGGGCACTCCAAAGGCACCTTAATGAGCATTAACAATCTTGTTGCTTACCTGATTGGATGGGGAGAGCTGGTTTTAAAATGGAACCGGATGAGGGACAACAATGAACATGTGGATTTCCCGGAGACTGGATATAAATGGAATGAACTAGGTAAGCTTGCCCAGAAATTTTATAAAGATTATGAGAACGATGATTACCCTGTTTTACTTGAAAAGCTGGACCAGACTGTAAAGGCGATTTTGTTAACCATAGGCACGAAAACCAATGAAGAACTTTATGACGCTGCCTGGTACGACAAATGGACATTGGGGAGGATGATACAATTCAATACTTCTTCGCCATACAACAATGCGAGGGGAAGAATACGAAAATGGAGGAAGGTATAGAAAAAGCTGTATCTTCGCCATAATATGGGTTACGCAAAAGAAAGAGGAAAGCTTGAAAAGCTTTCGGCAAAAATTACTGGTCTGAAGATTTATGATGATAAAAATCTTACAGTTATTACAGATATTTATGAGCAATATTCGCACACAGTGAGGATATTAAAAAATAAAGATACAGATACCTTCAACGAGCTTTATCAAAACGATTTGCAGCAGGTAAAAGAGTGCAAAAGATCCCTTAAGCAAAGTGAGCAGGATGAAGACCGTCAAACTAATTTCATTAAATATAGAGATACATTGACTGTTGCTTTAGAAAAAACTATTCAGGCAACAAAAGGGTCAGTATAATTCCCTCAGTAATTCTGCTGTTAGGGTTATTCAAAATATTGAATCGCATTTCATGAATATATCCAGGAATGATCCGTTTGATTTGAACCTTTGTATCAGGGGCTTAGGTACATTGGTGACTTATATGCATTCGGATATATACGAATTTACCTACTTTCTGACCTTTAAAAAATCTATGAAACTATATGCCAGGGATTTCGATAATCCATGGGAACAGCCTATAGAGCATGATGATTTTTTTAGGGAAATTGATGATCCTTTTGTTGCAAACTCCCTTAAGGCCTTAGAAAAGCTCATTGATTTTAAATTGGAACTGACTTTAAGATTCGGCATAGACGAAATCGAAGATCTGGAAGATGAGGTGATCATTGTACAAGCCGGACGGTTTAAACCTTATATGATGGTTCATAAGCGTTCTAAAAGCTATAAAAAGTTAAAGCTATACTATGAACGTACCTTATCAGGGTTCATAGATAGTTTATATTTGTACGCATGTGCACTTACTGCCCGGAGTTATAAAATACCCCTTGTGTTGAAGCGACAATTTAATCTTCCCGGGCAGGAAAGTTTACGACTGTTAAATCATGACGACAATAATGTTGAATTGCTTGCAACTTTAATTACTGGCTTAAAAACAGACCTTAACGATCTTAGGGCTTTACTTAAAAAGTAAGGCACGATGGCAGACTATTTTTATCCCAGATACTAAATTTATTAGGCTTTATTTTTTCCGAAGTTTAATATCCAGGTGATTATTGCAGCACCTATTGCACCATTTACCACCATAGCAAGCAGATCGGCTATCAGGGCATTCATGTTTATCATGGTTGTAGTGGCGTACATGGCTAAATCCATAAACATGCCCACCAGCAGGGCTATTAACGCTCCTCTCATTGCGCCGGTTGCAATGCTTAAGCCTGTGCTCCATTTACCTAGTATAATGGCAAAAAGAAAGCCCCAGGACAGGTTAGCTATTACCAAGGGAAGCATGTCTGGCATTGGTTTGTGTAATGATGCGGGAACTCCTGAATTGGCCATCATAAAATCAATCAGGATAATACCATACATCAGCCAACCCAGCAAGAAAAATACCAGGCCGCCAACTACGCCGGCAATTAAGATCTTGTTCATAACAGTTTGTTTAAGTTTAAATGAATATTTGGTTAAGTTTATTGATACTAAGATACTTACATTATTTTAGATTGGCTAATAGGCTCAAAGAACTTTAAACTGATGAAATGAAAAGAATTATTAGCTGGTAAAATTTCATCAATGACCAGTATAAAAGTCTTTATGGAAAGGTGACGATTTAAGTATCATGTAAAAGTAGCCTTGTTATAGTTGCCGTTAATCGGGCAACGAAAGAAGACCAGTTATTTCGAACTGAAACACTGCCAAAAAGATAAAAAAGGAAAAGATTTTATAAATAATATTAAATTATGGCCGGGGCGATGGCTTGTCCGAATACCAGGGTGTTCCCATCAGGATCATCTACCGCGAAGTCGCGCATGCCGTAAACACGGTCTTCAAGGGTTACAGATATGATGGCCCCGTTTGCAGTTAACCTTTGGTAATAGTCGTCTACATTGTCTATATCTATGCAAAGATGTGCACTTCCAACCGGTTTTTTTCTGCCTGGATTACCTGGCCCGGTTATGTGGATAAAGACTTCATCGATGAACAGGCCAGCATATTCCCCGAATTCGAAATCAAAAGTGAAGCCCAATACCTTGGTATAATAATCTAGTGAATTATGAAAATTGCTGACATGGATCACGGTGGCTGAACTGAATGCTTTCATAAGTTTAGGTTTTGATCTACTATAGATAACGAAGTTTAAATATAAATATTAGTAATCTTATTTATAGTTTCAGGATCAATCTTAGAATTTCATCATTAATATTTTAATATCCGTATCTTTCATAGGCGATTTTTATCTGACCTTTGGTTATCAAATAAGGAAGAGGAAATATGAAAACATTAAAAGGAAAAGTAATTCTGGTTACGGGGGCCTCAAGGGGGATTGGTGCAAGTATCGCTCAAAAATTAGGTTTGTGCGGCGCAAAAGTGATTGTAAATTATGCAGGTAGTAAAGAAGCAGCTGATCAAACTGTGAGCGAGATCATAAAGCAGGGTGGCGAGGCAATTGCATTACAGGCAGATGTAAGTAATTCCGCTGCTGTTAAAGAGCTGTTTGATGCAGCGATTAGGCACTATGGCCGTATTGATGTCCTGGTCAATAATGCGGGTATTATGATCACTAAACTACTTAAAGATACTACAGATGAAGATTTCTCGCTTCAATTTGACGTAAACGTTAAGGGGACTTTCAATACAATGCGTGAAGCAGCTACCCATTTGGCCGACAATGGCAGTATCATTAATTTCTCCACTTCGGTTAACCGTATTATGTTGCCTGGCTATAGCACCTATGTGGCTACAAAAGCAGCCGTAGAGCAACTGACACGTGTATTTTCTAAAGAAGTAGGCGGGAGGGGGATTAATGTAAACTCGGTCTCTCCAGGACCAACCAATACCGAATTATTTACAAAAGGTAAACCTCAGGAGGTAATAGACCGTTTGGCCGCTCTTTCGGCCTTTAACCGAATCGGTGAGCCTGATGATATTGCTCAAGTGGTGGCATTTCTTGCTGGAGACGACGCAAAATGGATCACAGCACAAAATATTGGCGTTAATGGAGGTATGGCCTAGTTCTGTACCAGTGTCCAAACTAGGTGTTATGGTTTAAAACAACTATAAGTAGCGTAAATACAACTATAAGTTTTTGTATTATTTTGATTCTGGAAATGCATCGGAGTACATTTGTGGTGTCGAAAAAATGATATAAAAATAGCACCTATGGTAAATACTAAAATGATCGGCAGTAGAATTGCTGAAGCACGAAAGAAAATAAATATTTCTCAAGCCCAGCTTGCTCAGCGTCTATTTATCAGTCCCCAGGCAGTTGGGAAGTGGGAGCGCGGAGAATCAATGCCAGACATCACTACCTTTAACCGTCTTGCAAAAATTCTCGGTATTGACCTTAACTATTTTTCGGAGGGCTCAAATTCTGGGACTACAGAGGTAGTAGCAGGTGAACAGCTATCCGGAAAGCGGGGGAATAAGCTTAGTTGGAATATGTCATGCGGGAACTGGGTAGATGCTGACTTTTCCGGATTGAAAAATCTACATGAAAAATTCAGTTCTTCCAACATGCAGCGCTGTAAGTTTATCGGCTCAGATATGTCGGGACTTCTGTTAAAACGCAATAACATTGAATGTTGTGACTTTTCCGGTTCCGACATTAGTGGCAGCCAAATTCAGAGCTCCAACTTAGACAATATTCTATTTAAAGATACTTCCCTAAAAGAAGTTAAAATTCTAAGGAGCCATATCAAAGGCTGCGATTTTTCAAGCTCCGATATTAGCAGTAGCCATATTCAAAGTTCCTATTTTGAGAACAATCTATTTAAGGATAGTTCCCTGAAAGAAGCTGAATTTATAAAAAGTTATATTCAGGGCTGCGATCTCTCTGGAGCCAATTTTACAGGAACAACGTTTAAGTCCGGAGGCTTTCAGGAAAACACGGTCACAAATGCAGTGTGGAACAACAGCTCGTTTATAGCAACACAGATCGCTGATGTAGTTTTCAATAGTACCTTAGAAGACTGCTATTTTGAAGACTGCGTATTTAACTGGGTGAAGTTCCAAAATACAACGCTTATTAATACTTTTTTTAAAAACACCAGATTTAAACGGATCCAGTTTGTTGATTGCCAGGTTGACCGGATAACCTATGAATTTCTTAAAAGCGGGAAAGCAGATTTAAGCGGCATCACGTTGTTAACACTGTAAAAGAGAAAAGAAATGATATCGCAAAATGAAATCGCCATTTCGGTGCAAGGGTTAAAAAAATCCTATAAAAATATCTCTGTGTTAGAAGGGGTAGATTTTGAAGTGAAAACGGGCAGTATTTTCGCATTGCTAGGCTCTAACGGCGCAGGTAAGACAACTATTGTCAAAATTCTGAGTACGCTACTTAAACAAGACAGCGGAAATGTTAAGGTAAACGGATTTGACATTGTATCAAAACCGGACAGTGTGCGCGAGTCGATCAGTCTGACAGGGCAGTTTGCGGCCGTAGACGAGATCTTGACGGGACGGGAAAACCTGATTATGATAGCTAGGCTAAGGCACCTCGAAAATCCATACCAGCTCGCAGATGATTTGTTGAAACGCTTCGGCTTGACGGATGCGGCCGACCGAAGGGCCTCTACTTATTCGGGGGGCATGAGCCGCAGGCTCGATCTGGCCATGAGTTTTGTAGGAAAGCCGCAGGTGATTTTTCTTGATGAGCCGACTGCGGGACTTGATCCGGAGGGGCGTATTGAGGTTTGGAAGATCGTTAAAGAGCTTGCTAGTAGTGGCACAACGGTATTCCTAACCACACAATATTTGGATGAGGCCGAACAGCTGGCCGATCAAATTGCCATTCTGCATAGAGGAAGGATTATCGCTAACGGTGCGCTCGCAGAGCTGAAAAAGCTGTTTCCGACAGTAAAAGTAGAATATATTGAAAAACAGCCGAGCTTGGAGGAGATATTTCTTGCAATTGTTGGCGAAAAGGAGGAAAAATAAATGGAAACGATAAAGAACTATTTTTTCAGTGACATGGGCGTTATGCTTCAACGTTCCATGCGCCACATTTTTCGTAGTATGGACACCATCATTACAGTTACCATCATGCCTGTTGCGCTTATGCTGCTGTTTGTGTATGTGTTAGGCGGTGCAATCCAAACTGGTACGGATAGCTATGTGAATTATCTGTTGCCCGGTATATTGCTAATTGCCATTGCAAATAGTATAGGCTATGTGTCGTTCCGCTTGTTCACCGATGTACAAAGGGGGATATTCGAACGTTTCCACTCGATGCCAATTGCACGTTCGGCCGCACTGTGGGGACATGTGTTGACCTCTCTGACCTCTAATTTAATTTCGGTTGTCGTGGTCATTCTTGTTGCGTTTATTATGGGCTTCCGCTCACCGGCAGGAGTATTGTCATGGCTTGCCGTGGCCGGTATACTTGCACTCTTTACACTTGCCCTGACATGGATTGCAGTAATTCCAGGGCTTTCCGCCAAATCGATGGATGGTGCAATTGCAATTGCCTATCCGATTCACATCCTGCCATTAATCAGCTCGGCATTTGTACCTACTAAGTCTATGCCCGGGCCTGTTCGCTTTTTCGCCGAAAATCAGCCTGTGACCCCAATAGTGGAGACCATTCGCGCGTTGCTTTCAAACCGGCCGGTAGGCAATGAAATATGGGTTGCGCTTGCATGGTGTACCGGAATTACACTAGTGGCTTATATATTTGCAATGAGGGTGTATAAAAAACGGGGCTAATTATTCGGGGTACCTTTACAAATTGTAGGATATGCTGTTGATTTTCCTATTTTTGTGATGAAATACAATCCCATTTTGAAAACAGATCTTTTTCTTGTTACACCTCCCTTTACCCAACTGAATACCCCGTATCCTGCAACTGCGTATATTAAAGGCTTTCTAAATACTAAAAATATTTCCTCAACTCAGGCCGATTTAGGTATTGAAGTGATTTTGGCCTTGTTTTCCAGAAAGGGGTTGGAAGATCTTTTCGTTTATGCCAGCAAGATACCTGATCAACCAAAAAGTTTAAATGCAAAGCGGATTCTTGCTTTAAAAGAAGATTATATAAAGACTATTGATGCCGTTATCGCTTTTTTGCAAGGCAAAAACCCAACCTTGGCTTTGCAAATTTGTCAGGAGGACTTTTTACCAGAGGCTTCGAGATTTGCGGAACTGGAAGAGCTGGACTGGGCATTTGGCGTGATGGGAAGCCAAGACAAGGCCAAACATTTGGCAACACTATATCTGGAGGATATTTCGGACTTTATTATTGAATGTGTTGATCCAAATTTCGGTTTTAGTCGTTATGCCGAGAGATTAGGTAGAAGTGCAAACTCATTTGATGAGCTTTATGAGGCTTTAAATCAAGAGTATACCTATATGGATAAGCTGCTGATTGAAATTTTACAAGAGAAAATTGCAGTTGTTCAACCTAGGCTATTTATCATTTCTGTTCCTTTTCCGGGAAATTTGTATGCCGCTTTCAGGTGCGCACAATACGTGAAACAACGTTACCCTGATATCAAAATATCAATGGGCGGTGGTTTTGCCAACACTGAGTTGCGCTCGGTTTCCGATAAAAGAGTGTTTGAATTTTTTGATTATATCTCCCTGGATGATGGAGAATTACCTATTGAACTGCTCTATAATTCGATCACAGATGGCGGAGGTTTTAACCTGTATAAAAGAACTTTTTTATTAGAGGATGGAGTGGTCGTTTATAAAAATGATACTTTAAGAAATGATTATAAACAGTTTGATGTAGGAACACCGGATTATAGTGATTTAAAATTGGACCAATACATTTCGGTGATAGAAATTGTAAATCCAATGCACCGGATGTGGAGTGATGGCCGCTGGAACAAATTGACTATGGCGCATGGCTGCTATTGGGGGAAATGTACGTTTTGTGATATTTCTTTGGATTATATTAGGGTCTATGAACCTGTTGCGGCTAAATTGATTGTAGACCGGATTGAAGATCTTATTGAAAAAACGGGTCAGAATGGTTTTCATTTTGTGGACGAAGCAGCGCCACCGGCCTTGATGCGGGAAGTAGCACTAGAGATTTTAAGAAGAAAAATTTCTGTAACCTGGTGGACAAATATCCGGTTTGAGAAAAGCTTTAGCAGGGACTTATGTATTTTACTTAAAGCGTCAGGTTGTATTGCCGTTTCTGGTGGTTTGGAGGTGGCATCAGATAGGTTGTTAAAGCTAATCGACAAAGGGGTAACAGTTGAACAGGTAGCGCAGGTTACCCGGAATTTTACAGAAGCAGGGGTTTTAGTTCATGCTTATTTGATGTATGGCTATCCAACACAGACCATTCAGGAGACGGTAGACAGTTTGGAAATGGTAAGGCAATTGTTTGAAGCAGCCATTTTACAGTCGGGCTTCTGGCACCAGTTTGCGATGACCGCACATAGTCCTGTAGGCATGTATCCAGAAAGATTTGGTGTAGTCAAAGAGACGGAAACCATCGGGACATTTGCTAATAATGACATCAATTATATTGATAAAACGGGAATAGACCATGATAAATTTAGTTTTGGCTTAAAGAAGTCGCTTTTTAATTTTATGCATGGCATTTGTTTCGATTACAAATTGCAGGATTGGTTTGATTTTAAGATCCCGAAAACTACGGTTCCTTCGGATTTTATTGAGAAAGCTTTGAAAGCAGAAAGCAAGCTCAATACTAAATCAACGGCAAAAATAGTTTGGTTAGGACATACACCAGATACAGAAAGCTTTAGACAATACAAAAAGTCTAATTCTGTAGAAATGATGACTTTAACTTTTCACGATAAAAAGGAAACCTTCAGCATCCAGACCAATAAAAATGAAGGGGAATGGTTGGCTTCAACTTTACAGAAAATTGCCGTTTCAAATACGCAGGTTTATACTTTCCAGGAAATTAAAGCTGATTTTGAAACTACAATGGAATACTTTGAATTGTTTTGGTATTCAAAGCCGATTTATGATTTGAGGGATTTCGGATTGTTGGTTTTGTAACCCGTTTGTCCAATACGTTGAAAAATGGGGACAGACAGGACTGCCCCCAAAAGTTTAGGGAGACTTAAGAATTATTCCTTTTAATTCCAGTTGTCTATTTTGACATCAATCGGATCAGGGGTCCCTTTTCCAGTTTCAATAAGCGATTTCAGGCTCATTAAAAATATCGCCCATTTAGTACTGCAGTGGTGCATAAACTCTACAGGCTCCTTCCAGTTCATATGCTTGAAAAGAATGATGATATAATCTCCATCTTGTTTAAGCTCAAAACTAATGGTTGTTCCTATCCATTCCTCCGGTCCTTCGGCAACCTCCCATAGTACATGGGTAGGCGGGTTAAGTTCGGTAACTTTTATATCAAAGCCCCCCGCGCCGAAGCGGAATTCAATGATATTGCCAACTTGATTACCTTCTCCATGCGTATTGCTTGTCCACCAGCTTGCAAGGCCCTCCCTGGTAGTTAATGCCCGATAAACATCTTCTATAGATGTTGATTTGATTCCAATTCTGTGCAAGATATCTGCCATGTTGATTCCTCCTTTTTTTATTGTAAAAATACAGCTCGAAAACCTGATATACAGGGTATTAAATAGACATTGTAACGGGTTGATTTAGACAGGGTATTTTTTTATCTTCGTTTAAAAAAAATCATGAAACACCTCACTATAGTTGTTCCTGATGGACAAAATAATTTAAGCAGCATTATTGGTGCATATAAAATATTTACAAGGGCTAATGAATATCGGCTGAAAAGTGGCAGAGCAGAATTATTTAAAATCCAATTGGCAGGTAACTCAAAAGAAGTGAATTATTATGAAGGCTTGTTTAGTGTAAAGCCACACACCAATATTACAGCGATAGATAAGACCGACCTCATAATTATTCCTTCACTAAACCATAATTATGAGGAAGCCGTGAAGGAAAATAAGCTAATGATTGACTGGATTGAGCAGCAATATAAAACGGGAGCAGAGGTGGCGAGTATTTGTACCGGGGCATTTATGCTGGCTTCATCAGGTTTGCTTGACGGGAAAAGTTGCTCTACACATTGGGCTGCAGCAGACAATTTTAGAAAGAAGTTTCCAAAGGTGAATTTACAGACCGACCAATTGATTACCGATGAAAATGGAATTTATACGAATGGAGGTGCTTATTCTTTCCTGAACCTGATGATTTATTTGATCGAGAAATATTATGACAGGCAAACCGCCATCTTATGTTCTAAAGTATTTCAGATAGAAATTGACAGGCAAAGTCAGTCGGCCTTTACAATATTTACCGGCCAGAAGAAACATGATGATGAAATGGTAAAAAAGGCGCAGGCTTATATTGAGGATAAGCTTGATGAGAAAATATCTGTTGAACATTTATCTTCCCGGTTTTCTGTTGGCAGGCGAAACTTTGACAGGCGTTTTATCAAAGCTACAGGGAACACGCCTGTTGAATATGCGCAAAGGGTAAAAATTGAATCAGCGAAGAAGACGTTTGAAACCAGTCGCAAAACAGTTAATGAAGTGATGTATGCAGTAGGGTATTCAGACGTAAAAGCATTTCGTGAGGTATTCAGGAAAATTACGGGGATGTCGCCCTTAGCATATCGGGCCAGATATAATAAAGAAGGGTATTAAAATATGTATCAGGTATTACTTCCGCTACACTCGTTAATTCGCTGGCTGGTACTTATTGCACTTCTTTTTGCCATTTTTAGGGCATACAGGGGCAAGGTTAACAAACAACCCTTTTCAGGGTTTGATCATGCAGTTATGATGGTAAGCTTGAAAATTGTTCAGGTTCAATTTTGTATTGGTATTGCTTTATATGTACTTAGTCCGGTGGTGAAATATTTCCTTTACAACTTTAAAGAAGCAGTCCACTTCAGGGAGGTTAGGTTTTTTGGAATGGAGCACATCACGATGATGGTATTGGCCGTAGCGGTAATTACTATCGGATCGGATAAAGTGAGGAAAGCACAGGATGATCAACAGAAATACAAAATTATGCTTTTGTGGTTTAGTATTGGTTTGTTACTGATATTATCCTCAATCCCATGGTCATTCTCACCATTAACAAGCAGGCCAAGCTTTAGGCCGTTTTAAAGGAAAACCCCACTGGATATCAGTAGGGCTTGTCGGGATGGCGGGATTCGAACCCACGACCTCCAGCACCCCATGCTGGCGCGATACCGGGCTACGCTACATCCCGAAAACATTCAATGTTGAATATCTGGGCAGCAAATTTATTATAAAAAATTAATTTAATTACTGAAACTATCATTTTTTGTATTGAAAAAAAATACTGTCCGAAATAGGGTGATTGTTTGTTTTATAAAAAACTTATTACCAGTACATTTAACTATGTTTACCTAATTTTGTAAAATAGATTAGCGACAAGGAAGTCATGTGCTTCTCCGTTTTTACATCTCATATTTGGTAAATACCGCAATAGCAGCTATAATCAGTATAAAGAAGGGTAATAACAGGAGAAATAAGGTTATAACAAAAAGTTATGATAAGAATTTTAAAATATTTAAAGTACTTTAATACAGTGTATTTATGATTTTTATATAAAGTTTATAAATAGATATATGTTTAATTGGTCATAAAGCTTATTTAAAATTCCTGCCTCCATGAAAAATTGCTTTGCCAGGCAAAAGATCCTCTTCGTCTTTAACCTTTATTAGTTCCTTTAACAAATTCGACAAGTTGAAACAACGCTGCGCGATCACATGTATAACTTCACCTTCACGTTGTAGCTTACCTTCAATCATCAGTAACTTAGCTGAAAGGATTTCTTTTCGGTATTTAGTAAACAGATTTTGGAATACAACAGCGTTAACAATACCTGTTTCATCTTCAATAGTAATGAAACAAATACCTGCCGCAGTCCCGGGCCTTTGACGCACCAATACCAAGCCTGCAACTTTTACCAATGCACCATCTTTTGCCTGGTTAATTTCATCGGCAGATAAAACATGTAGCAACTGAAGCTTTTCACGCACGAAGCTAATAGGATGGGCTTTTAAGGATAAGCCGGTACTGACATAATCCTGCAGTACATGTTCTGAAGTACTCATCAGTGGTAAGGTTACCTGCGTTTCTAAAATGCTTTCTGACTGCTGGCCTTCAAATAAGGCAAGAGGCCGGTCCTGAAGGGCCGAGATTTCCCATAATGCCTGACGCCTGTCTAGACCCATCGAGCGGAAAGCATCTGCATCAGCAAGTGTTTCCAATGCAGACTGTGGTAATCCGGCACCACTGAGTGCCGTAATAGAAGTATAACCATTACCGCGTGCAGCAGATAAGCGGTCCATATCTTCCTGTTGTAATCCTTTTACCTGTCTGAAACCTAAACGTAAGGCACAGTGGTCTTTTATCCTTTCTTCCAGTAGGTTATCCCATTTAGAATAATTGACATCTACGGGACGTACCACTACTTTATGTTTTTGTGCATCGATGATAATTTGCGCCGGCTGGTAAAAGCCCATTGGCATACTATTTAGCAGGGCTGCGGCAAATACATCAGGGTGGTAGCATTTTAGCCAGCAGGAGACGTAAACCAGCAGGGCAAATGAAGCGGCATGACTTTCAGGAAAACCATAACTTCCAAACCCTTCCAGCTGCTTAAAGATACGTTTGGCGAAATCTTCTGTATAGTCTTTTGCGATCATCCCATCAATGAGCTTCCTTTCAAATTTTTTGACCATGCCATGCGATTTAAACGTCGCCATACTCCGCCGCAGTTCATCTGCCTCAGCGGGGGTAAATCCGGCAGCTACAATAGCTATTTTCATTGCCTGCTCCTGAAATAGAGGTACACCTAATGTCCTTTCCAAAATCTTTTCCAGTTCTTTTGAAGGATATTCGACCTTTTCTTCGCCATTTCTGCGGCGCAGGTAAGGATGCACCATATCCCCCTGTATAGGTCCCGGGCGTACAATAGCTACTTCAATCACCAGGTCATAAAATTTTTTAGGCCTTAAGCGGGGCAGCATAGACATTTGCGCACGGCTTTCAATCTGGAATACGCCAAGGGTATCGGCATGGCTGATCATCTCATACACTTTAGGGTCTTCATCCTTATTGATTTCGGCCAGTGTAAGATCAAGGTTATAATGTTTCTTTGCCAGGTCGAATGCTTTGCGGATACAGGTAAGCATCCCCAGGGCTAGGACATCGATTTTGAGGAAGCCCAGGGCATCAATATCATCTTTGTTCCATTCGATGTTGGTACGGTCGTCCATACGGGCGTTCAGGATAGGGCAGAGGTCCGTTAGTTTTCCCCTGGTGATCACAAAACCGCCTGTATGCTGCCCTAGTTGTCTTGGGAAACCGATCATCTGCCCCGTTAGCTGTAATACCTTCCGTAAATGCTGATCTTCAGGATTTAGGCCTTGTTCCAGTATTTTATCTTTGTCAAACCAGTCGTCACTAAACTCCCAGATAGCCGAAGAAAGACGGTTAACGGTATCTACCGACAATCCCATTGCCCTTCCTACATCTCTGATCGCCCCTTTCTTATGCAATTGCGTAACCGTAGCAACAATAGCTGCACGATCACGTCCGTATTTGTTATAAATGTACTGGATGACCTCCTCACGGCGCTCATGTTCAAAATCGACATCAATATCAGGCGGTTCGTCCCTTGCGGATGAAATAAACCGCTCAAACAAAAGGTCGAACTTGGTAGGGTCAACAGAGGTGATACCCAGGCAATAACAAATAGTAGAGTTGGCCGCTGAGCCGCGTCCCTGGCACAAGATGTTTTGCTGCCTGGCGAAACGCACAATATCATATACCGTAAGGAAATAGGAAGCGTAATTCATCTCTTCCATAAATGCCAGTTCGTAATTGATGGCGGTACTGATCTTTTCCGGAATTTCATCTCCAAAATGCTCCTTTGCACCTTGCCAGGCCAGAAAGGTCAGCTCTTCCTGTGGCGTACGTCCTTCACTGGTAATTTCTTCCGGATAGATGTATTCAAGGCTGTCTAATGTAAATTGGCAGGCCTCTGCAATTTCCTGTGCATGCGTGATGGCTTCGGGGTATTGACGAAACAGCCGTTGCATTTCATCAATTGGTTTCAAGAACCTTTCGGCATTTGCATGCAGTTTGAAGCCTGCGGTATATATGGTACATTTCTCTCTAACGCAGGTTAACACATCTTGTAATTCCCTTCGGCCGGCCTCATGATAATGTACATCATTGGTAGCCACCATTGGAATGTTTAATGCTGCAGAGAGTTGTGAAAGACGGAATAGCTTTTTATGATCATCGCCATGATAAGAGCGGGTAGCTGCCAGGTACAAATCACTGCCCAGTATTTCGCGATATTCTTTCAGGTCAATTTGAAAGGCTGTATCATACTCAAATTTCTCAGTTAAGGCAGAAGGTGGGATGACGATAAATTTAATGTTGCCCGCATGTGCATAAACATCCGCCTTATACAGATGGCATTCTCCTTTTTCAGCACGGAGGTTGCCTATGGTAAGTAAGGCTGAAAGTTGACAATACCCATCTTTATTGATAGGGTATGCCAATAAAGCAGGACCATTGATCAGTTGGAGCCGACAAGCGGGAATGATTTTTATGCCTTTTGTTTTAGCTGCAACATGAGCACGAACAACGCCCGCAAGCGTATTTTGATCTGTAATTGCAATTTTACTGTATCCATAGGCTGCAGCTTGTTCCACCAGCTCCTCGGGATGGGAAGCTCCGCGCAAAAAGCTGAAATTTGTGGTGACCTGTAGTTCTGTGTAAGACATTTTTTCTTTTCTTTTATGCGAAATATCCGTGAATAAACCAGTGATTAGACTTGTCGCCCGCATAGTGTCCTGATCTGAAGATCCAATAACGCTGGCCATGCTGATCTTCTACCTGATAGTAATCACGGTGCTCACCGGCATCAAGCCACCATTCCCGCTCAATCCGCTCGGGTCCATCGGCTTTCTTAACGTGATGAACATTTCCTTTATAGCGGAACAACATAGGTGGATAATCGGGAATTGGTGCGGTAACCTCAATGGGCTCTGGTGTTTTTAACAATTGTGTAGGACGTGGCCGGTCTGCCTGCCAGCCGATAGTTGGTTGTTCTGCTATTGTGGTTGCTGTTCTGATAGACCTTTCAGGCCAATAATGCTCATCTGGGAGGTAGCGGTTGATGCTTCCTGTGCCAATCTTAATACTAAGACGATCTAGCAGCTCTGCAACCTCCTGGTCGTCCAGCCCGGGGTTATTGGCCCATAGGGCTTCCTGTATAGGGGATACTTCTTCAACTTTGGCCGCTTCCATGAGGAAAAGCTCAATCCCCAGACCGGGGGCAATCTGCGATATTTTGAGTTCAAATAGTTTAAAAAGATGGCTAACATGGTGCGAAGGACTGTTGGTGCCTATTTCTACTTGTACTATTTTACCATCAACACGAAAACATTTTAAACAAGCTGTCCGAAGTCCCTTACCTTCTCCTTGAAGTCGCGTACAAAGATTTTGCAGAAGGTTTTTAATAGCGATCTCAATTCCGGTGACTGTTCTGATCGGTTCAAGACAGGGAAGTCGTTCCTGGTAGGGAGGAATGAGCTGTATTGGCATTAGGACTTCCTCTTCCTGTCCTAATGCCTGTGCCAACCGAAGTAACAAAACTTCGCCAAAACGTCTGCGTAGTACAGAGCGTGGCATTCCGATAAAACTGCTGATCTGGTGTAATCCTAGTTTATTAAAACGTGCCAGTATGGTAGGTTCCAGTCTCAACGCCGCTGGTGGTAAATTAAATAAGGCCTTTGGTTCTTCTCCACTTTTTACGATGAGTGCTGATTTTCCGAAACGGCAGATGGCCCAGGCTGTCCCAATAGTATCAGCTATAGCGGCACGTACATGATAACCCTTGCTTTGTAGCTTGCTTGTGATTTCCTGAAGATAAGTACTTTCGTCGCCCCAGAGGTGTGCACACCCCGAAATATCGAGAAAAATACCGTCTGTATGGTCTACCGAAACGATGGGTGTGTAGCGGACGCACCATTCGCCAATGGCTTTTAATAGCTTAAGGTCCCGTCCTGGTTTGTCGTCAAACACCTCCAGGTCTGAAACCAATGCCCTTGCATCGGCAAGGGGGATATTTACTTCAATTCCCTCTACTTCGGCTTTCCTGCTTACAGACTTAACAATCTTCCGTCCGCGTTCTGCAGCTGCAAAAACAAAAGCTGTGCCCTTAAGTTCTGGCCTTCGAAGGGTTAGCCAGTCGGTAATTAAATAAGGGAACCATATAGTCATGAACCGTTTTTGCATAGCTAGCCCACATTTCTTTTATCTGCTAGGTTTTCGTTAATCGTGCTGATATTTTTAATAAGGAGGTTAAACTTACCGGCAGACCATTCTATATCCCATTTTCCGGGATTGCCATTGCGCACTTTAAGCAGTTCAACATTCCACCTGGGGAAGCCTACACCTGGCATTCCGTCCTCAAGCCTGCTTTCTATTGCTGTAATGCGCCATCGCGCAACACAGGCCGTAGTACTTAAGCTGCGTGCGTCGTTTCTTAATACGAGGCCGGTTACACCACTTTTTTCAACAGCGAGCTGGAGCCTTCGGGATGCGGTGAGGTTGATCTCCCGGACTTCAGCAATTACAGCGGCCAATCCTTCACATTTCAATGCCTCTTCCATTGCCCATAGAATATCCTTTTCCCGTTGCAGATCGATAAAAATGATACGGTGGGGCTCTACGCCAAATATTTTTAATGCGGGAGGGAAGAGTGTACGGGAGGTGCTGATCCATAGGCATGCACCTCCTTGTTTCATCAGACTGTGGAGGATGCCTGCTACAAAACCCTTGCAGGCCGCCGCATGTTCAGGTTTTATCGTTAAAAATTCGTGGATTGCACTTTTAGGGAAAACGGAGTTTGGAAATGCGGCTTCAACTATGCCAAGACCAACATTTCCGGTTGTGCCGATAGCCCCAGGTCTAAACCCCTGCAAAAGATGAATCTCTTTTTGCAGCCGACCGATAATTTCCGTTTTTGAACTTTGCTGTACCATAAATATTAGTAAGCAAATATAATACTAATATTTTTAGTATTCAGGGAGTTTTATTGAAAATTTAGATCTGGGGATATGTGTCGGGATTGATCCTTTTCGGTTTTAGGGCTCAGCGTACTTAGAAATCAAAAAGTTCTCCCAGGAAAGAACTCTTTTTTTTATGGTAGGGTTTTGATGGATACTCCTGACTGCGTTGCGTATAACGTTCCTGGTCTTTTCCGTAATTATCTTTACTTGAATAATGGGTGGTTGACCTTTCGATGATTTTATCAAGCTCTCCGCGATCGAGCCAGATACCACGACAATTTGGGCAGTAATCAATTTCAATTCCGTTCTTATCGCTCATTAACAGGGTTTCATTGCAGCTTGGACATTTCATATTTCGCTTGTTAAGTTAAATTCTACTTTCAAATATAACGGTTTGAAAAAGGCTTATGTTGTACCCTGATTGTAACTTTTCTGAGTGATGTCAGTACGGTTTTACTGGCAATAATTTCCTTCATGAATGAGAAGGAGTAGCTATGATTATTTGTTTATTTCTTTATATTTGCTAATTAAGTTAGTAAATAAATGGCCGAAAAAGTAAATATTACCTCTAAAGGAATCCAAAGGGTACTCAAAAACTACAATGAACGACAGGCAATTGCGGAGTATATCTGGAACGGATTTGATGCCCATGCGGATACCATAAGGATAAATTATACTTTTAATGAGCTGGACCGTTTGGAAACACTGGAAATATCGGACAATGGGTATGGTATTGACTTTAATCGTCTGAAACAAAAGTTCGATCCGTTTTATGAATCAGAAAAAGCCATTCAGATTGTCGCGCCAAAACATACCTCAAAAATGCATGGACGGAATGGCGTTGGCCGACTGACATTTTTTACATTTGCCAATAGTGCGACCTGGGATACCACTTATAAATCTGAAAAGGGGTATCATTACGGATCAATACATATTGATACAAAAGGGCTTAATGATTATACCTATGATTTTACTGCAGCTACGGCAAGAGCTGCGGAGACAGGTACAAAAGTATCCTTTTTAAATATGAAGATTTCCAGGGTTGACCTGGAGCTTTCTGTTATTCCGTTTCTGATCAGTGAGTTTTGCTGGTTTATAGAGTTGAATAAAGACAAAAAGTATTCGATTGTTGTAAATGGTGAGGCGCTTGATTTTTCAGGTAATATAAAGGAGATAGATACATTTGAGCTGGTTTATCCAAAAACCGGGGAAATTTTCAGGATAAAGTATGTACACTGGAATGAAGCATTGCACAAGGAATTATCGAAATATTACTTTCTGGCAGACGGGGAGGAGATTTACAAAGATTATACAACGCTGAACAAGAAGAGCGATGATTATTTCCATAGTGTTTACATTGAAAGTGATTTTTTCCGGGACTTCAACTTCAAAAGTTTTGAAAATGAAGGACAGGTAGCTTTGTTCGGGGCGGCTAAATCTTCTTCCGAGTACAGGTTCTTAATGAGGGAATTAACAGATTATTTAAAGAACAAACGCAAACCTTTTCTAAGAGAACATGCGGATCGGTTAATTGATGCTTATGAGCAAGACGGCATTTTTCCTGTTTATCTGGCAGGACCCGATAGTAAAGCTAAGAAAGCCGGACTGGTTAAAGTGATCAAGGGCTTGTATGAGATTGAACCTAAATTATTTAGCAGCCTGAGTATTGATCAGAAAAAAATCTTCGTTGGGTTTTTGGGATTGTTATTAGCATCTAGTGAGCGAAGTAATGTGTTTAATGTACTTCATGAAATTGTTGACCTGGATGATGAAGAAAGGGAAGAGCTGGAGCAGCTCTTCCAGATATAATACTATTTATTCGTCAAAAAAATCGATTAAACCACCCAGGTAATACTCGTTCAGGCCTTCAGTGAAATCGTCGAAATCTGCTTCAGGGATATTTGTCTGTGCAAATTCAAGGGAAGTCCCTTTTTTGTCCGGATGTAGTTTAATGGTTACAATTGAAGGTTCGTTCCCTTCTCCAAAATACCATTGCTGAACGATTTTCTTTCCGTAATCAAATTCAAGGTTTTTACCTACTATATCGCCGTCCCAAAAGGAAAATTCTGTACCTGGTTCTTCAGTAAATTCTACTTCGGCACCTGTCCATAGTTGTATGCTTTGCGCTTTAGTTAAAGCGAGGTACACTTCTTCAGGGGGAGCGGGGATGTGATAATATTTTTTAAAAGTCTTCATTAATTTTATTTAAATGCATTTATTCCTGTTATATCCATACCTGTAATAAGCAGATGGATATCATGTGTACCTTCGTAAGTGACCACCGATTCCAGGTTCATCATATGGCGCATGATGGAATATTCGCCTGTGATGCCCATTCCTCCTAATAACTGCCTGGCATTTCTGGCTATGTCCAAAGCGATCTCCACACTATTTCTTTTGGCCATAGATATTTGTTCAGGCGTGGCCCTATTTTCACTTTTAAGTACCCCCAGGCGCCATACCAAGAGCTGCGCTTTGGTGATTTCTGTGATCATTTCGGCAAGCTTTTTCTGTTGTAACTGAAAACCACCTATAGGTTTATCGAACTGGATACGTTCTTTTGAGTAACGCAGCGCAGTATCGTAGCAATCCATAGCAGCACCTAAAGCGCCCCATGCAATTCCATATCGTGCCTGGTTTAAGCAGCCCAACGGGCCTTTTAAACCAGTAATATCCGGGAAAATGTTTTCCTTAGGTATTTTTACATTATCGAATACCAGTTCGCCGGTCGCCGATGCCCGCAAGCTCCATTTATTATGCGTTTCAGGTGTGCTAAAACCTTCCATTCCGCGTTCCACAATCAACCCTCGTATTTTGCCGGATTCATCTTTTGCCCAAACGATTGCAATGTCGGCAAATGGAGCATTCGATATCCACATCTTGGCACCGTTTAATAAATGATGATCACCCTTATCTTTGATGTTGGTGACCATTCCGCCGGGATCTGAACCATGATCAGGTTCCGTAAGTCCAAAGCAGCCCATCATTTCGCCTGTAGCTAATTTTGGTAAGTATTTTCGTCGTTGTTCTTCAGTCCCATAGGTAAATATCGGATACATCACCAATGATCCCTGTACAGAAGCTGTAGATCGGATGCCGGAATCCCCGCGTTCAATTTCCTGCATCAACAGGCCATAGGATATATAATCTAAACCTGCACCACCATACTCAACAGGAATGGTAGGGCCGAAGGCACCGATATCACCTAACCCTTTAATGATATGTTTTGGAAATTCTGCCCTTTGCGCATAATCTTCAATGATTGGGCTGATCTCTTTCTTTACCCAATCCCTGGCAGTAGCGCGAATCAGCTTATGCTCATCAGATAACAATTCGTCTAACAAATAATAGTCAGGGGCTTCGTAAAGGTCTTTTTTGATGGATTTATTCATTGTTTACGCTATATTTGGCTTACAATCGGCTGTCTTGTCAAAGGTACTAATTTCAGGGTATGGCTGGTAAAATACCAAACAAAAATAAACTTAAGCAATGTCTATATCACGCAATTATATGCAAACTGTTGCCCTTAAAGATGTTAAATGTTTTGCCCTGCATGGGTATTATCCTGAAGAACAATTAACGGGGATCTATTTCATGGTAGACGCTGTGGTTGAGTTTACCCCTTTTGGTGATACAGAAAATTTACAGCACACAGTAAATTATGAGGTTTTAAACACCATTATTCTGGAAGAAATGGCAAGGACCCAAAAAATGCTGGAAACGGTTATTAAAAATATCATTGACCGTACTTTAGTAGCTTACCCTTTTGTTTTAACAGCAACTGTGGGCATCAGAAAATTAAATCCTCCGATGCCGGGTGAGATTGGACATTCCTTTGTTCAGTTAAGTTATAAGGCCGGTTAACCGTTTAGCTGTTCAAAGGAGATCATGCGCGCTTTTTCATCTTCAGGGATAGGAAAGGAGCTTTTGCTCGCGTAATTGAATGCTACACAGGTGGTTTTGCCTTTATTGCATATTTCTTCTTTACCGTGTACGAGCTTTACGAGCAGGTACTCCAGGTCAAAACTGCTATTGCCAATTCTAGATGTACGCACGTACATGCTAACTTTATCTTCTATATAAACCGGTAAAATATAATCAAGAGAAGCCTGGGCGATCACTACGCCTGTTTTTTTCCAGTCCCATTGTATGGCGTGGTTCCAGTACTTGGCCCGGGCAATTTCCATATAGGTAAAGTATACCGCATTGTTTACATGTCCCATCATGTCAAAATCCGCAAAGCGGGTTTCGATAGTAGTTTTATACTTAAAACTGTCTAAAGTATTGATGATATCTGTCTTTTTGTCTTGCTTTTTGTTTTTGTTACGCCAAAATGTCTTAAAAATCATAAATAATTGGGTTGGTATAAGAGTTGAATATAGGGTTAGTATAAAAATTAGTAATTCAAAAAAAACTTAAAATAGGAGAAATAATCATGACACTAGTAAATTTTAACAACAGGACCAGAAACACTGCACCTTACTTTAACAATGTTTTCGACTCATTGTTTAGCGAAGCATTAAATAAAAACTTAACTATTAATAAAATACCGAGGGTCAACATCTTAGAGTCTGAGACCGATTACAAAATTGAATTGGCAGCACCAGGCTTAACAAAAGAGGATTTCCAAATTAACCTGAAAAAAGATACGTTATCTGTTTGGGCAGAGAAAAAGACTGAAGAAACCGAGGCGAAAAAAGATTACACCAGGAAAGAATTTGACTACTTCTCGTTCGCAAGATCATTTGTGTTGCCAGAACAAGTTGATGGAGAGAAAATTACAGCTGAATATACAAACGGCATCTTAAACATTACCATTGGTAAAAAAGATGAGTCTAAATCAGCAACTAAAGAAATAAAGGTTTCATAATTAAGGTTAGTTTGTTTTAAGGTGGAAAAGGGCATGTCGCAAGACTGCCCTTTTTTGGTAATTGAAGTTCTGAATAAACCGCGTAAGCGTTCTTGAAGACAGAAAGCAACAGTTTCCACTGAAAAATTCAGGACGACGGAGCTATTATTCTTTTACTTCTTTAAGGTCATTTTTATTTAGCCAGCCTTTTGTAGTCTGCCCGTCTTTATTGGTATGCGTTACATAAATAAAGCCATTGTCTTCTTCAATTACATTGAATTTGGCATTATTCCATAGGCCTAACACACCATTTCTCGATGCGTTTGCATTTGCGGCGTCATAAAAATAGACAGTTCCTTTTGGAAGTTGGTATTTTTTACCTTCGCTAACGATAACTGTTCCAGCTTCTTTAAGCTTAGCTTCTTCTGCTTTTTTTGCAGATGCCGCCATCTGTGCTTCATACTCCTTTTTCAGACTATCAATCTCCGCTTTTTGGGCAACAGTGTCTATTGCAACAGGCTGGACCTGTACAGTGGTATCGATGTGATTTAAAGGTTTAGTTGTGGTTGTGTCAACATTAGCCGTACTTGTTGAGTCAGCCAGGATAGACTTCTTCATCTCATTGTCTTTCATAAAGAAACCATAGACTGAAAGCATACTTAGTATGATTATAGAAAGGATCATTATACCAAATACGGGTTTAGACAAACTGATTTCATCAGTGGGGGCAGTAATGGTTTTAACCTCTTTCTGATAAAAAGGTTCGGGTTTTGAAATCACTTCCAAAGGGGCGATAAACTCACCACCGCGATAGATGATGGCGTCCTGTAGCGCTGCTCCATTAGCATATCTTTTCTCGGGGCTTTTTTCCAGACATGTCTTTATGACCTCTAACAGCCATTGCGGAACATGCATTTCTTTTTTCTTTTTCTCCGTATCCCAGCTTTCCGGCAATCGGTTTCTGCGCAGGCCGATCAGGTCAGGCACCTGTGCTTCCATATGAGAAAGCATCACCTGGTTGCGTGAACTTTCGTTTTTATTGATCAAGGGGAAAGGTACTGTACCGGCCAGCAATTCATAAAGTATGACACCATAGCTATAAATGTCTGTTTGGAAGAACATTTCGCCATCATGCTGCTCCGGTGCCATAAACTCTACAGCACCGGCATGCCGTAAGCTGGTACGGCGCTGTTCATCAGACATAATAGCTAAACCAAAATCCAGCAAAACATAATTGCCCGTTTCGTTATTGAATTTAACATTGTTGCTTTTTATATCACCATGTTTAATGCCTACACGGTGACAATGGGCAAGTGCGTTGGCCAGTTGCTCGGCCAGCTTGATAACTTCATGAATGGTAAATATTGGGTTATGAGGCGGCATGAGCAACTTTTCCAGGTCTGGCCCCTCGATGTACTCCATCTCGATAAAAGGGAAAGAGCCACTTTCCGTAAGTCCAGAGCCCAGTATTTTAACCACATTGGGATTGGGTACTTCGTTTACCTTTTTCAGTTTCTCTACCTCATTTTTAAATTTAATGAAGTTCTTATCATCCTCGCTTTCTGTATGTATGGGGGTAGGCATAATTTTCACCGCTGTGATGATTGTGCCTATGCGTTTACCCTTATATACAGAGCCTTGCCCACCTGTACTTAAAGCACCAAGATTTTCTAATCCTTCTGTTATTGTAAAAACTTTACTCATTGTACAATATTAATTATTATCAACGTCAATATAACTAAATTCCAAAACTGCGAGCTCACCTAAAATGATTTGATCACCTTCCTGCAAGGTATGTCCAAGTTCGGCTACATTCAATTTTACAGGATTATGATCACCAATGGAACGGATTTTAACCTTGTTCCTTGGCGGAATGCCCCCCTCGTCTGCAAAAAGGAGGAAAGATCCCGAATCCGCGTCCCATTCAATATGGGCATGCTGCCGGCTGATGAATTTGTTGGCCTCATCTAAACTGGCATCAGGAAAAGCAATGTGATTGATCCTGAAAAAACCATCACTTACCTGTACCTTATGTTCTCTGCCGATGTTAATTTTCCCATCTGTAGATGTAATTTTATATTCTTTCTTTTCCGACTCACCGTTTAAAGGACGGATGTAAGCCGTTTTAGAGCGGGTAACTACCACATGCTCGGGTGTCCGGATATACAGGGCGGCATTTATTCCGCCAAGCTTTATGGCGTCGGTAGGTAGCTCTTCAATAAAGTTAGTTTGCATTGTCCAGTTTTCTGGGAGGTCTATGGCAAAATCATCGGCTATACGTTGTATTTCATTTTTGAACCGGGCTTCGTCTTCCACAAAAACGGCGGATTCATACATATATTTTTCGGCAGGCAAACAGGCTACAAACAATGCAAGCCCTTTAATGTGCTTCCCTTCGCCACCTTCCAATTTTTGCAATTCTTGTTTAATGCCTGTCAGTAATAGCTCTCTAACCGCCTTAACGTCTTGTGGCGGTTCTGGATTACGTTTGTTAAATAGGTTAAACATATATGGTCTATTTTATAGCTTTTGTCATTTCTTTCTTTAAATACCCTAATTTTAACAGGGCAGGCACTACATGTTGTCCGGCTAGCTTTACCGCTTTGCTCGAACCTCTGGTAGACTCTATTCTAATACAAACGACTACATGGCCTTTACCGTTTGCTTTAGGTGCAAAAAAAGTATACCATCCATCATTTATCTTCTGATCTTTCCAGATCCTTTCTGGCGTACCTGTTTTACCGGCAACTTTTATACCCAGGGTATAGGTTTTATTTTCACTTTGCTTCAGCATGTAACCACTGATGAGGTCCGCATACCGGGGATCATTGGCAATTTTTATTGCCGGATTAATAGCTGTAGCTGAATTACTTACTTTAAGCACATATCGGTTACCTACGATATTACCTTTATTTGCTACTCCAGAGACTAGTCTGGCTACAGCAGCCGGAGTTGCGATCAGTTCACCCTGTCCCCATGCCATTCCTGAAATCCCCTTTGCCCTGGTACGGCGGATGCGTGCAGGATCATATTTTGGTTTGGTATTGAACTCCGTTCTTTCCCATAAGGCACGCCATTTGTCTTCCTGCCTGATGTTACTGGTATCCCTGCCGTAGTAATAACCGCCCACACCACGTAAAAACATCCCTGTTTTTAAATATAATGTAGCCATTTCATTTTGCAAATGTTCCTCGTTAGCTATTTTAATAAAGTAGACATTGTTTGATTTTACCAATGCACGCTCCAGGTTAATGCGACCGGTTTCATCTGGCTCAATGCCTTTTGTTCTGATTCTTTCTGCGGCACTCACTGTAAAAACTTTATTGGCTGCATCAACACCAAGCTTATTAAAGGCGGCCATGGCGGTAAGCACTTTAGCTGTGGATCCTGGTGGTGTAGCGGTAGTAAAACCCAGGTCCGCAGTAGTGTACCAGCCTGCCAGCTTATTCTGCTCAACTGTAGTCATGTTTAGCAGGTCCCAGTTTTTAACCGGCGGTAGTGGATATACCGCCGAAGCGAGCACATCACCTGTAGCATCTTCCATAATCACAACAGAGACCCGGCTATTTCTTATGGCTGTATCCTGAGCCATTGTGTTCTGAATGGCCGTTTGCAATCCGGCATCGACGGTCAGTTTCACATCCCTGTTTCTTTTCTTAAATGCTTCGACCTCATCACTGTTTAAACCTGATAATAAAAGAGGGGCGAGGGCAGCATAATCTCTTTTACTAACCGTCATTTCCTTTATTCCACGGGGCAGGAACCGATTTTCCTGATATTTATTGGCATGGGTATTAAATGACATTGTGGGCGTTTGAAAGCCTCTTAGTTCTGCTGCATGTTCATATTCAGCAAAGTAGCCATTTGTACTTCCGTTAAAAACACCGGTATTGTTATCTCCAACCCAGAAAAACAGTTGTTCTTCAAAGGGATAGTACCTATCTACCCGCTTATGTTCGGCAGAATCAAGGTTATAGCTAATACCTGTAGCTTTGAGTTCCCCTTGTTGTTTTTTAATATGCTCGGGATTGCTGGTGGCGAGTATACGACCGTTTCGATCGTAGAGGTCGCCGGCAGCTAGTTTATTCATCAGGATAGCTATGCGAGGGTTGTAGCTAAACATGCGGGCGCCACTTTTATCAGCAACCAGCGCTGGCTGAACGACCCATTTTTTATTGTGTATAATATAGTTAGATACCGTTACCGTAAGTAAAACAATAGCCACAGTTGCGGCAAGTAAAGCCGGTACCAGGTTTTTGTCCTGCTGCCTGGTAATATATACCATTTGCACTTCGGAACCTTTAACCAGCGATACAGAGAGTAAAAAACCTGCAGCAATCATATTTGCGACCAGTGAAGAACCGCCATAGCTGATAAAAGGGAGGGCAACACCAGATAAAGGAAGTGCACCTGTAGAGCCTCCTGCAATGAGCAAAAACTGTATAAACAAGCTTATACCCATACCTGCACACAAATAAAACAAGAAGGGCATTCCTGTTTGCCGGCCAATAACAATAGCCCTGTGCAGAAAGATGAGAAACAAAATAAATATACCTATGATGCCTGCCCAGCCGAATTCTTCGCCTATGGCCGGCAAAATCATATCTGTATGTGCTTCAGGAATAGTTTTAGCGAAGCCTTGTCCGACACCCTGGCCACTGATGCCACCACTTGCCATAGCCCAAATACCATTAGCTACCTGATCGCCCCCGTATACTTCATTGTTCCAGGGGTCCTGCCATATAGATTTACGTTCTGTAAGCCTGTTTACGGGGCCAGGTATTAATTTTCCTAAATAGGGGACCTGATCAATCAATAGAAAAGCCGCCATAACCATAATGATCATGATCGCCGATTCACTCGTTTTTTTACTGATGACCATAATCAGTGAGGTCAATACGACAGTAACGAGACTGGCAATCCATATGTTAAGGAACCAGGCGCTAAACACATAAATGATGATAGCGGTAAGCATCATCGTGAAATCACCTCTTGAAAAAGAAAATAGGATAATAAAAGTAAAGCAAACTACCATCGCAGGCCCCAGATCGCCCAACAGGAGGTACATCAATATAGCTACAACCATAGCGATCAATGCGAAAGAGAAAAAGAACCATCGCTTATGCCAGCTGCTGTATTCGGTGATGAACCGTTCATTTGAAGCAAAAAAGCCTGCAAGAAATAAGATGATGGCATATTTTACAATCTCGCTGGGTTGTACACCAAATAGATTGACCTTAACACCACTGCCTTCAGGACCTGTTCCAAATACAATAGTAAGTGCCAGCAAGCATAAAGCCATTACCGCCCATTGCCATCCTTTAGCTTTACTAAATACGTTTTTCACCAGCAACATCCTGTACAGACGGGAATCCACGTTGAATTTACGCATGTTTATTGTTAGCATAATCATGATGCTTAGTATACCCAGGCCATAAAATACAAGGCTATCGCATGCCAGAAAACGGTCCCTTAGCGGATCCTGCAAGCTTAATAAGGTGAGAAAGGACAGGCCGGTCATGAGCATGATGATCGGCAATATAAGTTGGTCTGCCCTTGGGTATTTTGCGCTCATTAATAAATGCAGGAGGAAAAAACCTGCAAAAAAACAAGCTACGATGATCCAATACCATTGGTTATAAGTTTCAGGTGTACGGACAATGAGTGATTTTTCTTTTTTAAGGATTTTAAAGTCCCTGGTAGAAAAAAGTTTGATGCTATGGGGCGATTGTCTGAAATTAAGCTTAATGTCTTTATCGAGTTCCTGCAAACCCTGCGACCTCCCGAACTGAAAGCCTGGCTTTAAGGGGAGTACCCCATAAGCCTTTCCGTCAGGCAAATGCAGAAAACTATATTCGCCATTTTGGTTGGTACGGACATAGGCAATAAAATCATTCAACACTTCATCTTCGGTATAGGCTGTATCTTGCGGTAAGATCATTTGCAACCTCACTAAGGTTCCCGCTACAGATTTTCCGGCCGTATCAGTGATTTTTCCGGTAATACCATAACTGCCTTTGGCGAAGTCTTTTACTGCGGGCAACTCCTGTGGTCGTTGCTGTTCTTGTTTATATTTTACAGAATCGCTACCCGTAAAGCCAAGTAATAAACGCGAAGCAATTACCCTTTCTTTAAAATTCTTTCCACCTTGGGCAAAAGCGATGTCGGCAGGTACAAAGAATTTCTTTTTATTGAGCTCACCTACATTGTCAATAGGCTCTTTGTGTAAGGAGCTGCTGTTGGCAACCGTATTCTCGATTAGCAGGATGTCTTTTTTATCCTCGAAATAATATCCTTTGCTGAGCAGGCCCCTGATCTTTTTACCAGGATTGGCCTCATTGAGATTGATCATGGTTCCATCAGCCAGGCGCTTGTGAACATCTGCAAAATTCTGCTGCTGGGTAAGGTATAGCGTAACAAACAAAGCGCCCAATATAAAGGTTGCAAGCAATAAAAATATACGCTCAGCTTTCCTGTTTGGGGTAATTGTTATCGGTTCTGCCATATTAATTTTTAATTGAGATTATGATCATTTAATCTCTTGTTATGAATTGATTACATATTAATTATTGCCGGGTTTTACAGTTGCCTGATCTGTTCTGATGAACTGCACATTCTTTAACAGTATACCCTTACGTTTTAGTGAATTGAGGTCATCGAAGTTTTCCAAAGTAAAGTTCTCCAATAAAATGCTTTTGTTGGCAGAGGAAATTAAAAATGGTTGTCCTTTATACCCGCTATCACTTTTGATGACGATATTGCCGGCTGCTTTCAGGTACAGACTATCCCTTTTGATCTGTATAGGCCCAGAGATTAGTATCGGCGAGGTAAAAACAGAATCGTCCAGTATCAATATGTTCCCTTTTAATTTATCCAGGGTATCCTGCAACTTTAAGGCCTGTGCATGTTTATCCAATATAACAGAATCGGGAAGCTGGTGTTTAATTTCCAGTTCGGTACTGTACAGCAGTTTCCATATCAAATAAACTAAAGCTGCCAGCACTAAAAAGATAAAGATGACGAGTTTTGCGCGTTTATTTTTATCGGGCCGTTTTGCAGGTAAAGTGCTTATTGTGGTAAGCGGGGGCTGGGTATTTTGCGTTTCAACAGGGGTAGTGTCCTCAATAGATTGAGTAACTTCCAGGGGTATTTTCTTTTTCTTAGGGCGGGCAACCGGCTTTGTAGCCTCGTGCACGAATGCCTCGTTATCATTTTTAACCAGGACAACAGTGATGTTATCCTTGCCACCATTCGCGTTTGCAGCATGAATCAGTTCAGTCCCCTTTTGCCCGAGTCCGCCTTCTTTTAACAGCAGCTCGGTCATGTTCTGTTTATTGACCATATCGGACAATCCATCACTGCAAAGCAGGATCATATCTCCCGGAAGAAAAGGTGAATGGCCTGTCTCAATATAATCCTCCTGGACACCAATATTGCCGGCGAAGCCTAATGCTTTATTGATCTCATTACGTTTGGGGTGTTGCATGGCCTGTTCCTCTGTTAAACGGCCGGAATCTTCCATAAAGCCGACAAAAGACTGGTCTTTTGATATTTTGATCAGCGAGCCGTCACGCAACAGGTATAGCCTGGTGTCGCCCACATGCGCATAGTAGAATTGGTTATTTTTTAGGTCTGCCAGCGCCATAGTGATTACACAGGCCATATCTTCATGCTCCTTATTGGATTGCTTTGCGGCCAGGATCTGGTCGTTAGCCTCCGCAAAAACAGCCTGCATCAGTAGTGACAGGTCACCTTCAGGCCGTTCCATTAAGTTGAGTATGGTTTTTCTGGCAATTGCTGCCGCTACTTCGCCACCGGCATATCCCCCAACACCATCTATTACACAGGCAAGGATATAGTTTGTTCCCTCTATTTTTTGCGCAATAAAGGTATCTTCATTATTGCTGCGTAATTTTCCGGTATCTGTTATTCCAAAATAATTTCTATCCATTTTTGCTGGTCGATTTCTTAATAGACACAAAATGCGAGATTAGTAAAATCAGACATAGTACTAATAACGCTATTGATAGTATTTGCGACATAAATCAGGATTTAAAAATATTCATACCAATAATTCCGTTCAGTATAATCCTTGAGTTTAAAGGTAGTTCAACCCATTTAGGGGCATCAGGATTACTACGTTCTACCAGGTTTTCATTCAGAATGGTTTTTTCACCAAACGAAGACAGGAAAAATTTATCTTCAGTTTTATTGTACCGGATTTGCAGGTGCGGTGAATTTACCCATTCGGAAGGAATTTTAAATACGCTTGCATCCTCTCTGGCTTCTTCGTTTCCAGAAACGGTGATGTCGCTGTATTTCATCAGATATTCCAGCTTCTTTCCAGAATAGGCTTTGTCGGGCAAGGTAGTTTCAAATCTGGCCAAAAGTACATTTCCTTCAATGGCCTCAACTTTAGGCGCGGATTTCAAATTGGCCAGGTAAGGAATTTCGTAATAACCCTCACTATAGAAAATAAAGTCTTTAAGGATGTCATTACTGATGTCGAACGTTTGTGCCATTCCGGTTTGTCTGGGGATGAAAGTTACCCGAAGGTTTTCCTGCTTTTGTCCACCATCAGGCATCAACTTACCAATAAACCCTTTATCCCCGTGTTTATAATCGGGATGTGCCACAAAACGGAACACCCATTTATTGCTTGAGGGCTCTACACTTTTGCCGGTAGCTGCATAGTCGTTCAGTATATCGTAAAACTTCTTTACTGATTCCTGTGCGATTAATCCGAACAAGCCGTTCTTATTGTCCATAAAAGTCCGGTAGTCGTCGGTATTTAAGCAGATGATAAATTCGTGATAGAAAACAATACGTTCAGCAAATGACAGTTCAGCAATGGATTCTTTGAACTTTTCAATGATGTATTTATAAACGGTATCGGGGGTAAGTGGTTGGTTTTTAGCAACCGGCCCGGTATCATTGCTACTTAAAAACCAATCTTGTATCCCTATTCTCTGCCAAAAAGAAGGTTTTTCTTCCATCTATAAACGTTTAAAGGTTATTAAATTTCTATAAAGCTAGCAAAAATAACCGTTCTCCTCAAGCGCTGCATCTCTTCAAGAAAAAGTGAAGAGCGCTAAGGCGCTTTCGGAGAAGGTGATTTTTGTTTCAAACAGGGCGGCCGTGGACAGGGGGATACCGGTAAAGGGTGTAAGCTATTTTAAGCAGGGAGCAGGAATGTTTTTTAGGGAGCTTAGTTTGATTGTTATGGCGTAAATTTAAGGTGTATTCACTATTAATAGTTAGGAGGTGATAGTGGTTATTGGATTGGTTCCCGATTGGTATTGAGCTGGTATTGGACTGGTATGGTACTGCTTTTAGCAGTCTGATTAGGGGTTTGCAGAAGTTATTTCGCTGCTATGGTATGTGACCGTGTTAGCTGCCCCTTTTTAGGGGGCTGTTGCGGAGAAACTAAAAAAGCCTTCGGATGATCATCCGAAGGCTTTGTAATATTTAAAAAGGGTACATGAATACTAGGTGTAACCCAGGATTTTTAATACTTGTTTACTGTTTTGCTCTTCACCAAATACTTCAAAGTTGAAGGTCTCATCGCGGTTGCGGCGGATGATAACATGCTTAGGACTAGGCAGCAGACAATGGTGTATACCTCCGTAACCGCTTAATACTTCCTGGTATGCACCGGTGTTAAAGAAGCCGAGGTATTGAACTTTACGGGTTTTAGGCATAAACACACTGTTCATGTGTGCTTCCTGATTATAATAATCCTGCCCATCGCAGGTGATACCACCAAGGTTTACCCTTTCATATTCAGCATCCCAGTTATTGATCGGAAGGAGGATGTATTTTTGATTTAAAGCCCATACATCAGGCAGGTTGGTGATGAACGAACCATCAAGCATCAGCCATTTTTCCCTGTCGTTCTGTTGCTTACGGCCCAACACTTTGTAAAGAATACCAGATGCTTCCGCAACTGTATATTTTCCGAACTCGGTAATGATATCCGGCTCAACAACGTCGTGCTCGGCACAAATTTCTTTAATCCTTTTTACGATCTCGTTTACCATGTATTCGTAGTCGAAATCAAATACTAAAGAGTCTTTAAATGGCATACCACCACCGATATCTAAAGTATCCAGTTCAGGATTGATCTTTTTGAATTTGCAGTACAGGGTTACATACTTCTCTAATTCGTTCCAATAGTATGGAGAATCGGTAATACCAGAGTTGATAAAGAAGTGTAACAATTTAACCCTGAAGTTAGGATTAGCAGAGATTTTGTTGTTGTAGAAATCAATTACATCTTCCATACGGACCCCTAAACGGGAAGTATAGAATTGCGAATCTGGCTGTTCCTCTGCTGCGATACGGATACCGAGGTTACATGGCGTATCCATCTCTACTTCATCATCAAAAAGGTTAAACTCCTCTTTGTTGTCCAATACAGGGATGATGTTTTTATATCCATCATGCAACATATCAATGATATATTGTTTGTACTGATAGGTTTTAAAACCATTACAGATTACTGTAATGTCTTTCGTCAAAGCACCTTTTTTCTCCAGCGCCTCGATCATCGGCATATCAAATGCAGAAGAGGTTTCGAGGTGGATACCATTTTTAAGGGCCTCTTCAACGATATGTCTGAAGTGCGAGCTCTTAGTGCAATAGCAGTACTTATAATCGCCACGGTAGTTGTTCTTGATGATGGCCGTTTGGAACAACAACTTGGCCTGCTGAATTTTCTTACTGATCATAGGAAGGTAAGTGAAACGCAATGGTGTACCATAGGTTTCAATCATCTCCATCAGATTGAGGTCTTGAAAATATAATTCGTCGTCTATAACGCTGTAACCTTCCTGAGGGAAACCAACACTTAGATCAAGAAATTCGGAGTAACTCTGCATTTTTTTATTTTTGAACTATTATTTATAAGGTTTGGCAAATTAAAATAAGTTAATTTTGGCGTCAAAGATAAACACTTTATAAAATACACCCGTATTTTTTTTATGACTAAAACTTTAAAAATAATTGAGGTAAAATCTGAGATCGGCGCCGGCACACGCGGCGCGAGTTTGGGAGTGGATGCAATTAAGATTGCAGCACTTGATTTCGGGAGCAGGTTTTTCAAAAAACATAAGTCTGTAGAGGTTCCTAATGAGAACCATTTATTGCTTGAAAGTACCGGCAGTCCGTTTGCAAAGCGGATTTCAGGAATATTGACCATGGTAGAGCGGGTGAGTGATGAAGTAAGTTCGACACTTGTTAAAGGGGAGTTCCCCATTGTTCTGGCAGGGGACCACAGTACGGCGGCAGGTACAATTGCCGGCATCAAAGCGGTACATCCTAAAGCAAAATTGGGGGTGATATGGATCGACGCACATGCAGATTTACATTCCCCTTACACAACTCCGTCGGGAAATATGCACGGAATGCCTCTTGCTATTGCATTGGACGAGGACAATTTAGACGCAAAAGTTAACAAGCTTGACCAGGAAACGATCAATTACTGGTACCAGCTTAAAAATGTGGGAAACATTGCGCCGAAAATCCATTACCGCGACCTGGTACTGATCTCTGCGAGAGATATGGAGCGGCCGGAAGAGCTTTTGTTAAAGAAGAATAAAGTAAAGATATTTACGACTGCGGAGCTGAGGAAAAGAGGAGTAGAGCGGACGGTAATTGAAACTCTTAAATATCTGGACCACTGCGATATTATCTATGTTTCATTTGACGTAGATTCATTAGACCCTACGGCATCAAGAGGAACAGGAACACCAGTTGCCCAGGGATTAACAGAAAGAGAGGCTGGTAACCTAATGTCGCGCTTAATTACCAACCAGAAGGTCTGCTGTTTTGAAATAGTAGAAGTAAACCCGACTTTAGACCGGGAAAACCAAATGGCAGAACATGCCTTTGAAATTTTAATTAAAGCGACTAACGCTTTCAGAAACGAATAGTAGATTTGGGGATTATTAGCATATGAACATTGAACAACATATTATTACTGCGACTGTTGCCGCAGTAAAAGAATTATACAACCAGGAATTACCTGAAAGCCAGGTGAGTTTGCAAGATACCAGATCTGAATTTGAAGGACAGATCACGATAGTTGTGTTCCCGGTAGTCCGCTTTTCTAAAAAATCACCTGAAGCTACAGCTACTGATCTGGGTGAATATTTAGTAGAGCACATTGAAGAAATCACTGCTTTTAATGTAGTTAAAGGCTTTTTGAACCTGAGCATCGCTGATTCGTATTGGGTTAACCTGTTTAACACAGACCTATTAAATCCTTCATTTGGTGTAGTTAGTGCGAACGGTAAAAAGGTAATGGTCGAATATTCTTCGCCCAATACCAATAAGCCACTGCATTTAGGTCACGTAAGAAATAACTTATTGGGTTATTCTGTTGCCGAATTGCTTAAAGCAAGCGGATGTGAGGTAATTAAGGTGAACCTGGTTAATGACAGGGGGATCCATATCTGTAAATCGATGCTGGCCTGGCAAAAATGGGGCAATGGCGAAACACCGGAAAGTTCGTCATTAAAAGGCGATCACCTTGTAGGAAAGTATTACGTAATTTTTGACAAGGAGTATAAGAAAGAGATTGAGGCTTTAAAGCTGGAAGGACAGACTGAGGATGAAGCCAAAAAGAATGCGCCGTTGATTAAAGCAGCGCAGAAAATGCTGCAGGACTGGGAGGCTGGTGTACCTGAAGTTATTGAGCTTTGGAAGAAAATGAACGGCTGGGTATATGATGGTTTTGAAGTCTCTTATAAAAACCTTGGTGTTGACTTTGATAAATATTATTACGAAAGTAATACCTACCTACTGGGCAAGGGTACAGTTGAGGAAGGATTGGAGAAGGGTGTTTTCTTCAAAAAGCCGGACGGATCGGTATGGATTGACCTTACCGCGGATGGTTTAGACCAGAAACTGGTTTTGCGTGCCGACGGCACTTCGGTGTATATTACGCAGGATTTGGGAACTGCCCAAATGAAATATGATGATTTCAAAATGGAGGAATCTATTTATGTGGTAGGTAACGAACAGGATTATCACTTCAAGGTATTGTTCCTGATCCTCGAAAAACTTGGTAAAAGCTGGGCTAAGGGCTTACATCACTTATCATATGGAATGGTGGACCTGCCTAGCGGCAAAATGAAGTCGCGTGAAGGAACTGTTGTTGATGCGGATGACCTGATCGCCGAAATGATCAAAACAGCTAAGGATAAAACCGAAGCCCTGGGCAAGGTGAATGATTTTGATGAAGAGGAAAAGGAACGCTTGTACTATAACATAGGTATGGGTGCGCTAAAGTACTTTTTGTTAAAGGTTGAACCGAAAAAGAGATTGTTGTTTGACCCTGCCGAGTCGATAGACTTCCAAGGCAATACCGGTCCTTTTATACAGTATACGCACGCAAGGATTAAATCATTATTGCAGAAGGCAGCTTATGATTTTGCACATACAGGCGTGGCCGACGCAGTCATTACAGCTACAGAGAAGGAAATGATCATGTTGCTGGCGAAGTATCCTTCTGAGATCCAATCGGCCGCAAAAATGCACAGTCCGGCACTTTTGGCGAATTACCTTTATGAGGTGGCTAAAATGTTTAATAAGTTTTATCATGAAACACCACCGATTATTAAAGAGGACAATGAAGCGGTTAAAAAGCACCGTTTGAATTTGAGCTTTGTTACGGCAAATGTTTTAAAGAACGGGATGCGTATTTTAGGGATTACTGTTGCGGAAAGAATGTAATTTTATTATTGTCATACCGGCGCAGGCCGGTATCTTTTAAAAGAGAAGGATTAATCCTTCTCTTTTGTTTTTTCTACACCTGCCTTTACCGGAACAGGTTTTTTCTTTCTGAAAGAAGCAAAGGTCATCGGGCTCTTTGATGGTCTTTCATCACCAAATAATACACCCCATTGCTTAAAAGTCTCTGTTCTATCGAAGATGACTTTCAAAACTGCAATGATAGGCATGGACAGGAACATTCCGGAGATACCGGCAATACTTCCGCCCACAATTACCCCGAGAATAGCAAACAAGGCATTGATCTTTACTTTAGAACCTACAATTCTGGGCATCAGGATGTTATTATCCAGGAACTGAACTACAGCGATGACACCCAATACGGTAACTACCGGCCATAATTCTGTTGAAGAGGTTAGTGTGAGCAATACCCCGATAATGTTTCCGATTAAGGCTCCTACATAAGGAATGAGATTTAAAATGGCGAAGATCACACCGATCAGCAAAGCATGCTTGATCCCCACAAGCAGCAGGATACCGCCCAAAAGGATGGTCATGTAAGTTACCTGGATCAATAAACCTACCAGATAGTTTTTGATGATGGCTTCTGTTTCGTAGATGGCTTCTTTCACTTTTGGATGGTGATCAGATTTAAACCACATGAAAATGAAACGTAATAAAATGTCTTTGTAAAAAAGCATCAGGTAAATGTAAATGGGCAATAGGCCCATAAAAACAAATATGGAGCTTAAAGTTACTGCAGCCCCACTGGCGGCTTTTCCGGCCATTCCCAGTAAGTCATCACTTTTTTCGGTGATAAACTTCATCTGCTCTGCTGTAGAAACATGGCTGATGGTGCTGAACCATTCGCTGAGCGATTTTAAATGGGAGTTTACATTGCTTTTAATTTGAGGGAAGTCTGCAGCCAGGATACCGATCTGTGCTGAGAAGAACCATACAATTCCTCCCACAAAAATTGCCAGGAGCAGGATGGGAAGGATGATCGCTGCAATTTCAGGAAACTTATACTTTCTTAAGAAACGAAATATCGGCAGCAATACGATACTGATGAAAAATGCCATGATGACTGGCATAATGATGTCTTTTCCAATTACAAGGATGGCCCCAACGAGTGCTATTCCTAATAATTCAATTGACCGTCGGACGGTAAGTGGCATGTCTTTCATTCGTAATTTGTTTGTTTTTGATGGGATAACACTAAAAGGTACCGAATGTTTGGCTAATTTTGTGCCAGAAATTAAACTTAACAAGATTACCCATGATTACAAACGAGACTATAGTTGCCTTATCTACACCGCCCGGAGTGGGTGCTATAGGAGTCATCCGCCTTTCGGGAAAGGATGCTATTGCCATAACCAATTCTGTTTTTAGTGGTAAAGACCTGCTGGTGCAGGACTCTCATACCATACATTTTGGCTTAATTAAAGATGGCAATGTTGTTATTGATGAGGTTCTTGTGAGTTTATTTGTAGCACCTAAGTCTTATACCAAAGAAAATGTGGTAGAGATTTCCTGTCATGGCTCCAATTATATCATTCAGCAGATCATTAACCTGCTGATCAGGAGGGGCGCATCTGCCGCAAAGCCAGGTGAGTTTACTTTAAGGGCATTTTTAAACGGTGGACTGGACCTTTCGCAGGCCGAGGCTGTAGCTGATCTGATTTCTTCAGATTCGGCAGCAGCACATAGTGTGGCCATGAACCAGTTGAGGGGCGGCTTTAGTACTGAACTGAATGTGTTGCGCGAGCAGCTGATCCATTTCGCCTCAATGATTGAGCTGGAACTGGACTTTGCGGAAGAAGATGTTGAATTTGCCAATAGGGACCAGTTACAGGAATTGATCGAAAGGATTACTGTGGTACTGAATAAACTGATCCGCTCTTTTGAACTGGGCAACGTAATTAAGCTGGGGATCAACACCGTTATTGCCGGGAGACCTAATGCTGGTAAATCGACTTTGTTAAATGCTTTGTTAAATGAAGACCGCGCAATTGTAAGTGAAATTGCCGGTACAACCCGGGATACTATTGAAGAAGTATTGAATATTAATGGTATTAATTTCAGATTGATTGATACAGCTGGTATTCGTGAAGCTACGGATACGATTGAGGTTATTGGTGTAGAGAAAACCATGCAAAAGATTAGTCAGTCGGCCGTATTGGTTTATTTATTTGATGTGGTTAATATTTCCGCTACCGAAGTAAAGGATGATATTTTAAGTTTACACAAACCAGGACTTGCGTTTATTGCTGTTGCCAACAAAATGGATCTTTCTTATAGCGACAGGTTAAAGGAATTGAAACTGCCATCAGATATTAGCTTTATTTCTATTTCTGCTAAGGAGCATCAAAATATTGAAGACTTTAAGCAATTGTTGTACGATACAGCAGTAGGAGATAAGCTCTCAGACAACCATACCATGGTAACGAATATCAGACATGTGGAGGCGCTGCAAAGAACGCGTACGGCTTTAAATAGCGTTTCTGAAGGACTTATCAATCCGGTAACATCTGATTTTTTGGCTATGGATATAAAACAGGCACTTCATTACCTCGGTGAGATTACAGGTCAGGTTACTACAGACGATTTACTGGAGAATATATTTAGTAAGTTTTGTATCGGGAAGTGATATAATTTAAATTACTGATAATCAGTTATTTATGTATTTTTAAATAAAATCTCACCACTTAATGCAATGCATTGATTATGTAATGTTTGTGGCTAATTTAAAGTTTCTCTTTTAGGAATTGTAGTGCATTTTTGTCCCTCAAAATGATTGCCTCGTTCTTTTTGTACATTCGATGTTCAATGTCGGATATCGGTTGTAACTATTTACACTTAGATGGACTTATTTATACTTAATTGGATATAATTAGGGAGGGAGAGTTTGATTTTTTACTCTATGCAAGTAGAAATTGAGAAAAGGTGCAGAAAATGTGGGCGATGTTTTAAAACACCCATTACCGCAAAAGTATTCTGCTCAGCTAAGTGTAGGACTTCCTTGAGAAAGGAGAGGGAAAGGAATCAGAAAATAGAACTAAGTAATCATGACACCCTGAGAAAGAGTATAGAGCATAAAAAATCTCTATACGCAGACAGTATGTTCCTTAAAGTAAGAGATGCTGCATTTTTATTAGAGTGTTCAACGAGTGCAATATATAATATGATCAATACCTACCGGTTGAAGGCGATTAATCCTTCGAAAAGACTGACTAGGATACGACAAGTCGATGTTTTTTCAATCCTGGACGAACGCATTCAGCATGATTATGAACTTTTGGAGAAGAAGAGGTCGAAAAGGGAGGGATATGCACTATCTAAAAACTATTATAGGATTGATGAGATCACTGCCATATTCAGAAAATCAAAAGAGGCCATGTATGCTTATTGTAGAAGACATCATGTGGCCAAGATTAAAACCGGAAGAGAAATTTTGCTTGCCAAACATGATATTGAAGAATTGTATCGTAAGTTTATAGGAGTTAGGTACATTGGTTTGGAGAAAGAGCGTAAGGCCAATTGGAGGTTGGCTAAAAAGAAGTTCAAGAAAGAGGATTGCTATTCTATGAAAGAGTGTTCAATCGTTTTTGGCAAACCGAGAGAGCTGCTCTACGGTCTATTTAGCAGAAGATGTATTCCCAGGATAAAAATGGGCAGAAACATTTTTATCCCCAAGATAGCTGCTATGGGAATGTTCAACTTAATAAAGAAGGGAGTAATTGTGAGAAAGGTAACATTAAGGAAGAAACCAATAACTAAGGGGAGGAAATCATTGTTCCTGGATATTTATCCACCGGTACCGAATAAGGATAATGGCAAGTTGACAAGGAAATTTTACCTGGGTCTTTTTATTTATCATAGGCCTGCCACAGACTTTGAGCGCCAACATAATAAGGAAACCCTGATCGTTGCCAATGTTGCAATGGCTAAATCTCAGCTTATTATTCAGAAAATGGATTATAAAGCATTTTTTGAGTATCTTGAGAAAGCTCCATAAGCTTTAATTACAAGGATATTATAGAGTACAAGCTACCTCATAAACCTGTGATGCAGAAACTGGTTTATGAGTGTTATATATTACTATTTGTAGAGTATTGGTAAAGTATTTTTTATTAAAATTGCTTGTTCTCAGTTAAACTTTATGAATTTGTAATTCAATTACTGAATATTTTTTTGATTTTACCATTATAGTCTATATCTTCGTAATCGAATTACAGAGATAAAAATGAAAATAAGAATCAAGAATATAGTACAATTGCAGACCGGGATTTATGCGAAACCACAGCCCGATGCTGATGTATACTATATTCAGGCTCGCCATTTTGATCGAAATCGAGAATTTATTACGTCAGTAAACCCAGATTTATCCCTTGATCAAAAACTGGAGAAACATTTTTTGCAGACTGGCGATGTTTTAGTTGCGGCAAAAGGTTATGATCATTTTGCGGTAGCCTATAAAGGAATTGTCAAGCCTGCAGTAGCTTCTTCCATGTTTATGGTGTTAAGGATAAAAGACCGTAAAAGGATACTTCCTGAATACCTGGCCTGGTTTATTAATCATCCTTCAACCCAAACCATTTTATCCGGAAATTCAAAAGGGACTTCAATTCCTTCGTTAAGCAAAACAGATATTGGCGACCTGGAGCTTACTATTCCTTCTATTCAAAAGCAAGAATGTATTTTAAATATCCAGGCATTGCGGCAACGTGAAACAATGATACAACAACAAATTACCCAATTAAGAGAACAATATATTCAACAGTCCATTCTAAATACCTTAAACAAATGAGTAAAAAAATAAGCCAGAGTGATATTAATCGTGTGGTGTGGAAAGCCTGCGACACGTTTAGAGGTGTGATAGATCCCAGCCAGTATAAAGATTACATCCTGACCATGCTTTTTCTAAAGTATGTAAGTGACCTGCATAAAGAAATCTATAAACAGCATCTTGAAAAATACAAAGGAGACACCGCCCGTACAGAAAGAGCGATGAAGATGGAACGTTTTATTTTGCCTGCTAACAGCACATTTGACTATTTGTACAATAACCGCAACGATACAGGCATTGGTGAACTGATCGATATTGCTTTAACCGATCTGGAGGAGGCCAACCGAGAAAAGCTGAGCAGTGAGGATGGTAGCGGTATTTTCAGGAACATCAGTTTCAACAGCAATAACCTTGGTGATGCAAAGGATAAGAACAGCAGGTTGAAAAACCTCCTGATCGATTTCAGTGGCATCGATTTAACCCCTTCTCACCTGGAAGACAATGATGTGATTGGTGATGCTTACGAATACCTGATTGCCTATTTTGCCAGTGATGCAGGGAAAAAAGCAGGAGAGTTTTATACACCGGCCCCGGTTTCTACGCTGCTGGCGAAGCTTACCAAATCTAAACCAGGTTCAAGAATAGCTGATCCTACCTGTGGTTCTGCTTCTTTGCTGATAAAGGCTGGTAGAGAAGTGGGTTCCGATGATTTTTCGTTATACGGACAAGAGGCCAACGGCAGCACCTGGGCATTAGCGGTAATGAACATGTTTCTGCATGGTTTTGATAATGCCACTATCCGTTGGGGCGATACCATCCGTAATCCTAAACTTAAAGAGGGTGATGCCTTGATGAAGTTTGATACGGTAGTGGCCAATCCTCCTTTTTCTTTGGATAAATGGGGTAAGGTAGAAGATAAGGAAGAAAACAAAACCAGCAAAAGTTTCGACCCTGAAGAAGATCAGTATAATCGTTTTTGGCGGGGCATTCCACCTAAAAGCAAAGGCGACTGGGCCTTTATTACGCACATGATTGAAACACTTAACGAGCAAGGCAAAGCCGGTGTAGTTGTACCACATGGTGTATTGTTCAGGGGAAGCAGCGAAGGCAAAATCAGGCAGAAGACCATAGAGGAGAATTTACTGGAAGCAGTCATTGGCCTGCCTGCTAACTTATTTTTTGGAACCGGTATTCCTGCTGCTATTTTGATCTTCAACAAAGCCAAAGGAAAGAATAAAAACATCCTGTTTATTGATGCCAGCCAACGGTTTGAAAATGGTAAAAACCAGAACATCTTACGCCCAAAAGATATAGATGCTATTGTAAAGACCTACCGCCAGTTTACTGCTGGTAAGTTGAAGCCTGGAGTGGATGAAGATAAGTTTAGTTACGTGGCTACCCAGGAAGAAGTAATCGAAAATGACTTCAACTTAAATATACCGCGATATGTAGATACGTTTGAAGAGGAGGCTGATGTGGATATTGTAGCTGTGCAAAAAGAGATTGAAAAATTGGAAACTGAGCTAAAGATGGTACAAGCTGAAATGGATCATTATCTAAAAGAGTTAGGAGAAAAATAAAATCGCAAGATGAATAATTATAAAAGATAGGATTGAAAAATAGCAAATGACTGAAATAATACAGCAAATGGAACATAGGAAAAAATCCCTACATATTAAAATGCCAGATGGTTGGAAAGAGAAAAGTCTGAAAGACTGTTGCTTAATAAAAGGCGAATATGGAATTAATGCCCCGGCTGTTGAATATTCGAATAAGCTTCCTATTTACATTCGTATAACGGATATTGATGATGACGGAAATTATTCTTCACTAAAAAAAGCGTGTGTTGACGATGAAGCTTCAAGAGATTTTCTATTAAAAAGTGGAGACATTGTTTTTGCCAGAACAGGTGCTACCGTTGGCAAAACCTATTTATATAATGAAAAAGATGGAGAATTAGTTTTTGCAGGGTTTTTAATTCGTTTCAGACCAGATAAGAATGTTTTGTTGCCAGAATATCTTAAAAATTTTACCGCCACAAAATTATATTGGGATTGGGTGAAAGTTGTATCAATGAGAAGTGGACAACCCGGTATTAACGCTGAGGAATATGGTCAACTTAAATTGCATCTTCCTCTTATTCCTGAACAAAAAGCTATTGCCCAGCTTCTTTCTACCTGGGATGAGGCTATCGCTAAAGCACAAGCATTGATAACCCAAAAAGAGCTTCGTAAAAAATGGTTGATGCAAAATCTGCTTACAGGAAAGAAAAGGTTGAAAGGGTTTAAAGAGAAGTGGAAAGAAGTGCACATTAGTGATATTGCCCATGAAGTAAGTTTAAGGAACAAGGAAGATCAGCAGTTTGTTGTTTTGTCTTGTACCAAATATGATGGACTTGTGCCATCACTGGAATATTTCGGTAGAAAGATTTATGCAGATGATTTAAGTACCTATAAAATTGTTCCAGAAAAGCATTTCGCATACGCTACTAATCATATCGAGGAAGGTTCCATTGGCTATCAAATTTTTTTGAAACATGCATTAATTAGCCCAATGTACACCGTGTTTAAAACAAATTCATTGGTTGATGATCTATTCTTCTTTAAACTGTTGAAATCCGAAAATATGATTGGTAGATATCAGGCTAGAATGGAGGGCTCTATAGACCGTAGAGGGGGATTACGATGGAATGCCTTTTCAATAATTAAAATTCATTTACCATCCTTGAAAGAACAAACTGCCATCGCCCAGGTCCTGCAAACTGCTGATAAAGAAATAGAACTACTTAAGGTCAAACTGGATAAACTCAAAGAACAAAAAAAGGGCTTAATGCAGGTGTTGTTAACCGGTAAAAAGAGATTAAACCATGAAGTATAATTTATTTGTTGACGAAAGCTGCCACCTGGAAAACGATCGCATACCGGTGATGTGCATCGGCTATGTAAAAGTGCCTCATCTGGCCTATCATGAGCTTTATGCCCAGTTTGAACAGCTTAAACAAGCGCATAGGACGTTGGGGGAGATCAAATGGAATAAATTTTCCAAATCGCGCCTGCCGCTGTACAAGCACCTGGTTGATTTCTTTTTTGAACATCCCATAGAATTTCGGTGTGTATTGGTCAAGTATAAGGACCGCTTAAACAACCAGGATTTTAACCAGGGCTCGCACGACAATTTTTATTACAAAATGACCTATTACCTGTTAAGGCCTAATCCGGCAGGTTTAGAGTATCGCATATTTATAGATATAAAAGACACCAAAGGGAAACAAAAACTAAAAAAAATAACCGAAGTCTTTGATAATTACCACCAGGGCGAATCTCCATTTGTGCACTTCCAGCACCTGAGGTCGCACGAAAACGTTTTCTTTCAACTTACTGACTTGTTTATTGGGGCCATTACCTACAAAACCAGGGTAGAAAACGGGGAGCTACAACCCAATGAAAGCAAAATGGAATTTATTGCCTACCTCGAACAACGTTCGGGATTTTCTCTGCATGAGGGCACTGCTCCATGGGAGACAAAATTCAACATATTCGATCACCAACCTCAAAACCGCTAACCAATGGACTTGTTTGAGTTGGACGATTTAATACATGACCTGGGGATTGATCCGACAGCGGTGCAATTGGAACAGTTATTCCAGGAATTTAAACGGGACTTTATAGATGGGGTTTTGGTGGTGGATGGTTTGAATGTAAAAGTAATACTCAAAAATGCCAGGGTTGAAGGTATGGAAGCCTACCCTGAGACATTTGTTCATTTAATTACCCGGAAAAGCACAGGAGGAAAAAGAGTATTTGACAGGCACAGGGCCAATAAGATACATTGGGTGAGATGCATACTTGAAAACAGGCTGGAAGAAGAAATAACATATTTTGAGTATCCAGAAGAGGATGGTACAATAAGGAACTACTATTGGTTTAGGGAAGGGTGTTTCCTGGTAATTATGGAAAAGATAACGCCCGACTATTTAATTGTTACCAGCTTCCATATAGATAATACCCACAACGAAAAATATTTCGAAAAACGATACCAATGGTATTGTAACCAAAATGCATAAAAAAAGCCGCAATTACGGTAATGCGGCCAACCAGATCCTTTTCCCTTTGGGAAATGATACAGCAAAGATAAGAGATAGATTCCGTAAAAGCAATAAAAAGGAGCAATTAATGGAAACACCATCATTTAGAGAAGACCACATTAGCCAGGTACCCGCTTTGCAAATGCTGCAAAACCTGGGCTATACGTATTTAAGCCAGGAAGAGGCTTTAAATATGCGGGGCAACAGAACAGCCAATGTGTTGCTGGAAGATATTTTACGCAAGCAGCTCAAGGAGATCAATAGCATTAAAGTAAGTACTTCCAAAACTGCTGTATTTAGTGATGCCAATATAGAAAACGGGATCCAGGCTTTAAAAGATATTCCCATGAATGAAGGCTATATTGCTGCCAGCGAAACGGCCTATAACCTGTTAACCCTTGGTAAAGCGCTGGAGCAAAGCATAGATGGTGATAAAAAAAGCTTTACCCTGCAGTATATTGATTGGAAAAACATCGAAAACAATGTGTTCCATGTAACAGAAGAATACGCGGTGATGCGCAGCACCAGCAGGGAATGCTATATTCCCGATCTTGTTTTATTTGTAAACGGAATACCGCTTTGCATTATTGAATGCAAGCGTCCTGATTATAAAGATGCCGTTAGCCAGGCCATTAGCCAGCAATTGAGGAGCCAGCAGGAAGATGGCATAAGGAACCTGTATATCTATGCACAGGTATTATTGTGCATTAGTGGCAATAAAGGTTTATATGCAGCCAATGGAACCCCTGAAAAATTCTGGGCACACTGGGAAGAAAAATTTGATGACCAGAATGATGAGCTGATCTATGGGGAGCATCTAACACAATTACGGAATACACCATTAACTGCTTTGCAAAAAGACAAGCTGTTTGCAGGACGTTATCAGTACATCCGCCAGTATTTTGATTCGCTTGAAAAAGGCGCTATTCTGCCCACGGTGCAGGATGAATATTTATATGGTTTGTGTAAACCAGAAAGAATACTGGACTTTGCCCATAATTTTGTCCTCTTTGACAATGGTGAAAAGAAAATAGCCCGCTACCAGCAATACTTCGCCATTAAAAAGGCCATGCGCAGACTGACTCATTTAGACGGAGGAAGACGCAAGGGCGGAATTATATGGCATACACAGGGAAGTGGAAAATCGCTGACCATGGTGATGCTGGCACAAGCTATAGCACTGGATAAGGATATCAAGAATCCTAAAATTATACTGGTTACAGACCGTACCGATCTGGATGAACAGATTACCGGAACTTTTCGCAAGTGCGGAATGTTTGTAGAAAATGCAGGAACAGGGCAACGCCTGGTTGATTTATTACAGAGTAAAGGAGATGCGGTGGTAACCACCATCATTAACAAGTTTGAAACGGCTGTAAAGAAATTACCGGAGCCATTGCTCAGCCCCGATATTTTTGTGCTGGTAGATGAAGGACACAGGACACAGCATGGCACATTCAATATCGATATGCAGAAGACCTTGCCCAATGCCTGTTTTATTGCCTTTACGGGAACGCCACTTTTTAAAAGAGACAAAAAAACATCGGATGTCTTTGGTGGTGAAATAGACCGTTATACGGTGGATAAAGCCGTAAAAGATAAAGCGGTGGTTCCCTTGCTTTACGAGGGAAGACATGCATTCCAGGAGGTGAACGAAAAAGCCATTGATAATTATTTCAACATGGTTTCCGAGCCGCTTACACCTTATCAGAAAGCCGACCTAAAAAAGAAATTCAGCCGTGCAGATCAGTTAAACATAGCAGATCAGAAGATCTATGCCATAAGCTGGGACGTCAGCAGGCACTTCCGCGATAATTTCCAGGGTACTTTTTTTAAAGGTCAGCTGGTTACACAAACCAAAGAAGCCGCCATTAAATACAAGGGCTTCCTCGATGAAATTGGCATGGTGAGTAGCGAAGTGGTTATTTCGGCTCCCGATGAAAGAGAAGGGGAGGAAAGCGCTTATGGTGGGACATCAGACCGCCTGAAATTGTTCTGGAAGAAAATGATGGATGAGCATGGCAACTCCAAACGCTACGATAAAAATGTGATCAGCCGGTTTAAGAACCAGAAAGATCCGGAAATTATCATTGTGGTCGATAAGTTGCTAACTGGTTTCGATGTGCCACAAAATACCGTATTGTATCTCACGCGTAAGCTCCAGGGGCATACCTTGCTGCAAGCCATTGCAAGGGTAAACCGTATCTATCCTGATAAAGATTATGGCTACGTGATCGATTATTATGGCGTGCTGGGTGCATTGGATGAAGCCTTATCTATCTATTCCTCATTTGAGGAATTTGATGTGGAAGACCTGGGAGGCACGCTGACCTCAATTACAGAAGAAATAAAAAAACTGCCCCAGAAACATGCCGAGCTATGGGATATTTTTAAAGCAGTAACCAATAAAAAAGATGCAGAAGCCTACCAGCAATTATTAAGGGATGAGGCTATCCGTGTGGTTTTTTATGATAAGCTATCGGCCTTTGCACGTATCCTGAAACTAGCCCTGTCTGCTATCCAGTTCCATAAAGATACTGATGATAAAGTAGTACAACGGTATAAAGAAGACCTCTCTTTTTTTATTGGCCTCAGAAGTGCCGTGTTGCAGCGCTACTCCGATACCATCGACTATAAACAGTATGAAGGACAAATTCAGAAACTGATCGATACCCATATACAAACCAATGAAGTAAGTGTAATTACAGAGCTGGTTAATATTTTCGATAAGGAGAAGTTTCAGGAAGAGGTAGAAAAAACTCTGGGAGAAGCAGCTAAAGCTGATAAAATCGCTTCGAGAACAGCCAAACATATTACCGAGAAAATGGAAGAAGATCCGGCATTTTATAAAAAATTCTCGGAGATGCTCAAAGACACCATCAAGGCCTATGTAGAACAACGGATCAACGAAGCACAATACCTGAATAAAGTAAAAGAGATTATGAGTGCTGTATTAACCCATACCGATAGCGATATGCCCAAAGCATTGATCAATAAAGATATTGCGCAAGCCTTTTACGGTGTGACCAGGGAAAACCTGCAGGCAAAGCTAAAAGATGAGAAACAGGTAAAAACCATATCAGCAGAAATTGCATTAGCGGCTGAAGACATTATCAAGAGCCTGATCAGGGTAGATTGGTATAGCCCTAATAATCTTGACCTGCAAAAGAAAATGGTACACCAGATCGGTGATTATATTATTGATGAGATCAGGGATAAATATGATCTGACGATTAATTTCCAGGAGATAGATACCATTGCCGAACGTATTGTGGAGATTGCCAAAATACGACACCTGAAATGAAAGAACACATCATATTTGGAACAAGACAGATAGACTTTCAATTGATCTTTCAGGAACGTAAATCAATGGGCATAACCATTACGCCTGAAATGGAGGTAGTGGTAAAAGTACCTTTAAATACACCTTTGGAAAAAATTAAAGAGAAAGTAAGAAAGAAAGCCCCCTGGATCATTAAACAGCAGAATTTCTTTCTATCCTTCCATCCTAAAATTAAAGAGAGAAGATATGTTGCAGGAGAAACACATTTGTACTTAGGCCGGCAATACCGCCTGGAAGTTACCCTTGCTAATAAGAATGAAGTGAAATATAAGGGACGTTTTATTGAGGTAATAACCAAAGATAAGGCGAATACAAAAACTTTACTAAAGAGATGGTATCGGGATAAGGCCAAAACTAAATTTAACGAAATCGCAGCTCCGCTGATTGAGCAGTTTAAGAAGTACCAGGTAGCACCATCAGGTTTTGTGATACAGGAAATGCCTACCCGCTGGGGAAGTTGTACGCCAAATGGCAAAATAATCCTGAATCCGGAATTGATCAAAGCCCCAAGGCCCTGTATTGAATACGTGATCATTCATGAGTTATGCCACCTTATTCATCGCGACCATACACAAAAATTCATTGACCTGCAGACCAAAGAAATGAGAGATTGGGAAAAATGGAAAATGAAGCTGGAAAAATTGCTGGCTTGATCAGCATTCATTATGAAACGATAATAAACAGCTAAACCATTTGGTTGGTATTTCTTCTTACTAAATATTTTTTGATAAATTGGGGGCTAACGAACTCAGTCATGGCAAAAAAGAAAACACCCGAAAATATCAAGATCATCGCGATCCGAAATAGGCAACATACGATGGTTGATCGAACAATGAAACTTAACGCTTTATCATGAAACTATTCTTTGGAAAAATAAAACCCACGGCAGATAATAAGCAGATTAACGAAGCCTACTATGAAACGCTGAGCCCTATGAAACTGGGCGAATTGCAGGAAGGAGATTACGCATTTATTATCTCCGGCCAGGATATACACTTGTGGAGGGCCAAAGAAAAAGTGGATATAGAAGGTCATCCCAAAATGAACTTCGAGGTAATTCTCGACAAATTGCCTATGACTGCATTGCAGTTTGTAGCTTTTAAATATTTTAAGCTCGATAGCAGTCTTATTGTATTGACCATCAGGCAATCGCCTAAAGCGTTCTATCCGATTGCCCTGGCCGATAATTCACTAACTGAGGCTATGCTTTGCGATAGAAATACGTATATTAATCAAGAGAATTTCCGAAAGATCAGAGTGTTTAGCACTAAGGAAATAACAAATAATAGTATTGATGTACAGTTATATTTTGATGAAAACAAATCACTTAAAATTGTCCAATCTCCATTTTTTGATGAAAGCCTTTTTCCTTATTTCATTGATAACCTAAAGCGGATAGGCGATGGCCGGAAAATGAAGGATAAGGCACTGGAAAAGATCAAGGCAGGCGCCAGGGAAACCAAGACATACACTTTTGACCAACTTTCCATCTTGCGTATGTATGATGCCCTGTTTAATAGTTATGGTAGCCAGGAAGCAGCTGTTACAGTCGATACAGATGAGGATGAAGAACCTGTAGAAAGCCCTATTGCTTCTTTAGAACTGAAATCGTATAACCAGATCTTTTATGGACCACCAGGTACTGGTAAAACCTTTAGAGTGCGGAATAGCTTTTGCCTGGAAGAAGAAATTATTATCAACAAAAATGACCAGATCAAAGTAGATCCCAACCGTAATTTTTGGCATTTGGCTCCTGGTAGAAACGGCTATTTATGGAACGATTTGAAAGCAGGTGATGTGCTGGGCTATGAATGGGTGGATAAATCGTGGGGAGATCTGAAGCAACTTACACCTAAACATATAGAAGACGAAGGCTGGGGAAGCTTCCAATTGATCTCTTATCTGCGCGAAGTAAAACAAGGAGATTATATCTGTGTCATTTCAGGCAAAAAACTGTTGGGTATAGCTCAAGTACTAAATGCCTATGATTATACTACTGCTACAGAAAATACTTTTGCTTTCCAGACAGTTCCGGTAAAATGGCTTAAGCAATTTGAACAGCCTTTGTATCTCAACAGCACACAAACTAAGACTTTCGTACGGTTAAACCATGGAAGAAGATGGAGCACTTTGCTAACCCTGCTTCGGGAAAATGGCTTTTATTTTGAAGACACTGAAGTTGCGGAACATAGAATGGTCAAACCAAAGAACTTCAGCTTCGTTACCTTTCATCAGTCTTTTTCGTACGAAGATTTTATGGAAGGAATTAAGCCTGTATTACCTGATTCGGACGAGGATGAAAACATAGAATCAGTGAAGTACGAAATGGCAGCGGGTATTTTTTACCTGGCCTGTGAGAAGGCAGTACAATTGGCTGGTTATGCTACACTGCAGGACTGCCTGGCTGACAACAAAGCAAACAGGCAGCACATGTTTCGTAGAGATAAATTGATGGAGTATTACCTTATTATTGACGAGCTGAATCGGGGTAATGTAGCCGCTATTTTTGGAGAACTCATCACGTTGATTGAGGATGATAAAAGATTAGGCCTGCCGGAAGAAATTATTGTAGAGTTGCCTTATTCCAAAAATCCTTTTGGCGTTCCACCCAATCTGCGAATTATTGGCACGATGAATACTGCAGACAGAAGTATAGAAGCTTTGGATACGGCATTAAGGAGAAGGTTTTCTTTCGAAGAAATATTGCCTGATCCGTTATTGCTGGCAGATCATCTTGAAGGCATGGATATAAGCCCAAGGAAGCTGCTCGGCTGCATCAATAACCGGATGGAAAAACTGTTGGGCAGAGACTACACTATCGGCCATTCTTTCCTGATGAAAGTACAGAAAGTGGAAGACCTGAGAAAGGCTTTTGCAAACAAGATCATACCATTGTTACAGGAATATTTTTATAACGATTATGCCCGTATCGGATCAGTAATAGGGATGTCTTTTTTAGTGATAAAAACAGAAAAATCGACATTGATGAAAGTCGATCACTATGATAGCAGCGATATAGAAGATCGGATCATTTATTCATTGAAAAGCATCGATACATTCACTGACGAACAATTTTTAATCGCAGTACGAGCTATTTATGAAGCCTAAATCACTATCAGTATTTGAACACCAATCGATCTTTGTAGATGGCGATTTTTTTAAAGAAACTCACTTTAAAGCACTGGTTAAATATAACGACCTGCATGGTAGTAAATACTTTACTGTGGGACACAACAAAATTACCTTCAAATCATTTATCGGTGTCATACAGGTAGGTCAGATCGTGATCGAGATTTTACCCAAAGCAGACCATCTTTCGGTAAGCGATCCTGCCACTATCCGTAGATGGCAGTCTGCCCTTTTATATATGCTTAATAGAGCTGGCTATATTCGCTTAAATGAAACAGATATAGCCAGCCAGGATGCTACAAAGCACACCCTGCTGGAAGTTTATCTGTATGCTTTTATCAAAGAAGTTGGACAATTAGTTCATGCGGGACTTATTAAAAGCTATCGCCAGACCGTAAAAAATCAAACGGCACTTAAAGGACGTTTACTGATCCATAAACAAATACAGCACAATTATATCCATCAAGAGCGTCTCTATACAGAACATGCTGTTTATAACACTAACAACCTTATTAATAGCATCATCAAAAGAGCGCTGATTATTATTCATGATAATAGTTATAGCTTCCATCTTAAAACAGAAGTTGCAAAACTGCTCCTCTATTTTGAGCAGATAGATAGCTGGTTTGGGGCAACAACAGATTTAGATCAGATACGATTTAATAGAAAGACCGAAGCTTATGCCTATCCCATTGAATTAGCAAAACTTATTATCCTGAATTTTTGTCCTGATATGTCGGCCGGGCAAAAGCCTGTATTGGCTTTGCTATTTGATATGAACAAACTGTTTGAAAGGTTTATTTATGGCAGTCTTAAAAAAGCAGAAACAGCATACCGCCATATTAACTTATCGGTTAATCGGCAATGTAGCAAGGTCTTCTGGAAAACAAAGACGATCAAACCGGATATTATCATCAACTATCAGCTATCTAACGGAAATTACCGTAATGTAATTATTGATACCAAATGGAAAATAGTTAGCTCTGATAACCCGTCAGATGATGACTTGAAACAGATGTATGCGTACAATCTCCAATTTGGTGCTGATTGCGCAATCCTTTTTTATCCCAGGATAAATCAGGTAAATAATGGGATAAGTAATTTTGAAGCAGCCAGCGTAGCACAAGAGTTTACTCATGGCTGTACGCTGTATTTTACCAATTTGTTTGATGATGCTGGTAAAATTTCAGATTTATTTGCAACTGATTTTATTGATGAAATATTATTAGATCAAACACTTCATCTTGTTTAGGATCAAAAGTCAGAGTGATAAAGATTGATAATCGATAATTTGAATGTTAATATTTTCAGGCTGGAAAATTGCTTCGGCTATTATTACCCAACTTATCTATTGTTCTGTTCCTTTTATAACAAGATATCTTTGATACTAATTAAATGGAGCGTCAAAAACAGTTTGGTAACAAATACTTGGATTTATTATAGTTTAATCTGTTCCCTATTTGTCCCTTGTTTATTATAACTATTTGTCAATCAGAAGGTATTAATTTTTGCATTGGGAAGTAAAGGCTCAAAATAACACAAAACAAAAACATAGAAAACCCCTCTGAAATATACTTCAGAGGGGTTTTTACTTAGCGTTACTTTGCAATGCTAGTTGTTCATTTTACCTATTTTCGTACATCCCTTGTACGTCGGAAGAGAAGTTTGTACGTCGCCAAATTTCAAGGGGCAAATAACTGGACACTTTTAAACACTTCTACATACTTTTGTATGTATTTAACTTATTTCAGGTGAGTTCAAATATAAAGATCAACCGGATCTGTCAATACTGCGGTAATGACTTCATTGCTAAGACAACTGTAACAAAGTTTTGCAACCTAAAGTGCACCAGCAAGGCCTACAAGCAGAAAAAGAGGCAGGAGAAATTACAGGTCAATCAACTACAGATGACCGAAATCAGGCAAAAACCCATAGCAGAACTCAAGGCAAAAGAGTTCCTTTTAGTGAAAGACGCAGCTACACTATTGAACAGTTCAAGACAAATGATTTATAACCTGATCAACACGGGAAAACTGAATGCTAAAAACATTCAAAAAAAGAAAACGCTGATCGCCAGAAGCGAGATTGATAAACTGATATATCAGGAACCAGTAATTCCAATGATTAAAAAGAAGAAACCCAAACCACCTAAACCTGAGGACTTTTACAGCATCGGGGAAGCGCAGCAGATCACTGGGATGTCCGAAAAAGCATTATATGATGTCATATTACAGAATTATTTGCTCCAACGAACAGATTAATCTTAGAAAGGTTATTCAGGGAATTAATGGGATTTTCGTTCTCATTATAGTCATTAAGAAATGAATCCTTTATTTTGAAACTTATATTTTTTATCATCGACATCTTATTATAAATATCAAAATAGTAACTGCTCGCTTGTTTAGTGATTAATGTTATCTAGGAAATATTGAACCGAAGAGCATCTTAATCTATGGAGCCATTATATTTGAATGGATACTAAGCTAACTAAATACTCCATTAATACAAACTGATATGTATTTAGATTTAATGTCATAAAGGTTACTAGTTAGCGTTTATCGACGGAAACTATTAATATTTATTAAGTTTATATAATGGTAATATTTTCTATTTATTACTTTGCGGTAAAGGCTGATAATTCAAACTCTTTTTATTCTTCTTACGTGCCGTAATCTTCCTGGAACTGTAAAGTTGCTAGCAGCATGATCTAGTTTATTAAAGTCACTCTTTGACCCTTCATTAATCCACTTTAGCAACTCGGCTTTTTTGAAATAAAGGCGTTTACCAGGTTTGTTCACGGGTATCTCTCCACGGGATACTTTGCTGTAAAGCGTAGGTACAGAAAGCTTCAGAAATTCTGCAGCCTGTTCTACCGCCAGAAACTCTTCATCCAAGTTCGACGAATGCATACCTGTTAAGGTTCTTTCAATAGATTCGACCTTCTCCAGCAATAGCTTAACCATTGCAGGTAATTGTTCGAATGTCGGTTGGCTCATGACCCAGCTATTAAGTTCTGTTTTACAATCAGGTGAATGGAACTTGCTATTCTTTTACTAAAAGATGGTGTATAGCTTAAATAGCCATATTCATTCAGTTCCAGGATGCATTTATGATAAGTTGAACTGGAGGATACCTTAGCTAAGCGCATGATCTCTTTACTGAAAGCCCGGAACTGTGGTCCGAAGTTATGCTGGTACCGGTAATAGGTTAAAGCAGCAAAGATCCCGATATGTGTTGCGGATATCCTGGGGTCTGACTGGATCCTTGGCATATAAGTATTATGGGGACTGGACCTTATTGGTAAAATTAAAAAGCTGGACGCCTTCTTAATTTGTCCCTGCTTTTATATTTAAATCAGGATACGCCTTTTTTAGGAGCTTTATTAGACGTTTAATTTCTTTCTGTCCTTCTAATTTATGTTCTGTCAGCAGAAAAATAAAACTGCCGTACAATTTGGCTTTTGGGTTTCTTATGGCTTTTAATAGTTTTTCATCAGAAGTTTGTTGATAATCATACCCATATGCATTCAGAAATGCAATATTCAATAATTTTAAAATTGGAAACCATTGCCAGCGGAGCCTATTTTCAAAATCGTTAACTCCATCGAGTAACTTGTAAAAAGGCAATAGGTTTCCTTGACGGTGAAGTGTCCCAAGGTTGCCGGTAAATTCATTATAGGTTATTATCCTTTCATTATTTACTACACATTGGTACAATTCATCGATGTTATTTTTAAAGATATGGTCTGTTTGATAGTTATAGTCGTAATCTAGGTCTTTAAAGAAATCTGTATCACTGAATATTCGTCCGTAAAACCTGATAAATTTTATAAATTCTAAATCTTCTTTTGAAGCAATTGTTGTATCCAAATGAATTAATTCAGTTTGAATTTTCTGCATCCAAGCATAAACAGCAAGGATCCTATAAATAGTGGAGTGGAAATAATAGTTCGGGGTAATGTACGAGCTTTTTACATCCAGCCACTTAAAATGGTCTGGTTTTCCAAAATTCCATAACCTATGGTTTAAATTTTCACAGGCATTTAGCAAATGGGACTTATTTGCGGCAAGCACCGTTTTGATTTTCTTTCTTTGGTCAAATTTATGCTCGGTATCCAACTTAAAAATTAAAAGTCTTTTTTCAATAAAGTTTTTAGTTAATAAGGTGAGTAAGAGTGTGGCCAATGAGGTAATGGCGGCGACGATAGCTGCAATCACGGCAGGGGGCAAGGTTAGAAATTTTTCCATGGAACTTACAAGGGGATCATTAAATTTTCCGTGTATGGATTACATAAGAACGCATTCCATTTGGAAAACGTGAGACTGCGCATAATTAAGGTTTGTGTTAGCTAATATATGAAATAGTATAATTATTACGCTATTTATCAGTTAATTCTGGTGAGTACCTAAGATTAAGCTAAAATCACTATTGGATCCTTGGCTGGTTCAAAATAGGGACCATTATTTGGACAATTGTTTTTTTATAATTAGGTTCTTAAATGGTATGTTTGTCAAAATTTAATTACTTCTTTTTATTTTCTTCGTTTTTTTTGCCGTTCTCTTGGCCCGGTTTTTTTTTTCGTGATTATTCATCCAATGGTTAAGCTGAAAAGTCAAAACAATTGAAATGATTGATGCGATGACGTATTGAATACAGAAATTTAGCATCTCTAACATATATTCCAAGTTTAGTTAATATGTATTAGCAGCAAGTATTAGCATTTCGATGATTCCACTATTTTACTTTTTTTATAAAAAACCGCCAAGTTTGCTTGTCTGCATTTGATAATTTATCCGGCACTTAAAGTTTGTAATGCGGGGGACTGGCCTTGTACCTGTTTTCTGTATTTCCAGAGGCGATAGTAGGGTAATTGTTCTAATTTTTAAATAGGATTTGGGCCTGTAATTGTGAATTAGGTTTTAGTTTGCCCTGCCGGCTGCGTGTTGTTCTGGCTGCAACTTTGAAAAAAGTTGCAGCCAGAACAACAGTAATTTTATTTTAACTATTCTTGCAAATTGGCTGGATATTTAAAAGCTACTGTTTGTTTTCCACAAATAGTTTAGACATATGTTGCCTGATTTTTATAAAATAACGGAAATTTGAATGTAGCATTTTATCAAAATTAGCTTTGAGAAATATTCATAAGACACTTCATGTAGACGGAACGGTTTGTTCTGCAAAAATCTCCATGCCCGGTAAGGCTAAGATCGTTAGGTATTGGGAAAATACAGCTCATATACATCTGGGGTGTGATTTTGAAGTCTTTCACCCGGCCTGCTGGGCTTGTGGTTATGACGGATTTAAGGATATTGATGAACAAGTGGATGAATATGACAACTGGAATAACCAAAGGTTTTTAGAGCGTTGCCACATCGTGCCTAAAGCGTTTGGTGGATGCGATTGTGAAGCTAACCTGGTTTTACTATGCCGGAAGTGCCATAAAGCGAGTCCTGATTCCAGGCTTGCTGGGTCTTTTGTCCGCTGGTTGAAGGGGAGAAAAAGCTGGTTTGCCTTATTTTATAAAGAATTTCTGGACGCTATGTCAGAGTTAAATGTCTCTCCGGAAGATCTTATTTTTGATCTGGGGACTTATAAAGAGGAGTTTCAGCAGTATCTATCGGAAAATGCGCTTCCTGTGAACGGCAATGTGGCCAGAACTACTTATATTGCCTGTTTAATTGAATTTAAGGAGCTGGTCCAGCACAGGGAAGCTGGGCTGAAATAATGTAGGTGGATACACAGTTTCTTCCTGGTTCCTGTTTCCGTTAAAGAGCCCTTCCCATATGGTTGTTAACCGTCGCATTATACGTCCTACGGCCAAGATCTGTGACAATGGCCGGTTTGGCTAGTGCTTTAGCTTTATTATGTACCGTGTCAACTACGCTGTAAAAACTGGGCGGACCAGTTGGCTTTGACAGTGTTTTTAAAGCCGCTGTTCCTGGATCCGGGGCATTGGTTTTCTTAACCGAAGTTTTTTGGGTAAGGGTAGGAACAGTATTAATCTGTTCAACCTTTGGCGTACCGTTGGGGGCCTTGCTTATGCCCTTACTGTTAAACCTTTCCTCGGCCTTTGAAGTACTGGGGCTTGGTTTTGTATAAAAAACAACAGGTACAGCACCTCTCCATAACCAAGGAGGATTAGGGCCTCTATTGCGAAGCGTTTTTTCATAAAATACATTATACTAAAATACGTAAAGTATTTGGGATTTATAACACATCCGTTTCTTAAAATACTTGACTGCCAGGGTGGTACCGCTAGGTATTTGTACAGCTACATTTAATCAATGCCCACAATTTTAGGGCCAACCGGGTATTTGAAAGCGTTAATTTAAAGATGAGAGCACCGGGTTATGTGTTAAGGGACCGGCTAAATTAGAATTTTTCTTTACATAGGCTAGATAACGTTAATTTCAGTACAATTGCCTTTTCCTGTTGATCAAGATTGGTTGTTGTCATTCTGTAATTTTTCTGAATAAAAATGAAATCATATGATCTGCGATGTTCACTCCGGTTACAGTTTGCGAATGAATGAAATTTAAAGGAAAATTTACCTCTAACACATATGCACGACCTGTTCTTTTGTCAATAACTATATCCACTCCACCCAAATTGAAATTAGAAACATGTACCGCTTTTACAGCTAAACCGGTTACCTCGGAATCATAATTTCTACTGTATGTTTTTTCGTCAAAGGCATTGCTTCTAAAGTCATCTGCCATAATCGGTCTGCAAATTCCGGCTATCACTTTATCCCCAACAACAGTTAGACGTTCGCATGTTTCGGACGGAATAAATTGTTTTAGCACAAATTCGATTTTGTTTTCATTAAAGTAATCACTGATACTAAAAAGAGTAGGATAGCTGTCTATCTTTAGTACACCTACTCCACCTGTTCCCCCGTAGGTTTTAAGAATTACAGGAAAGCCTTCTAAAAAATCTATATACTTTTTTAGAAGTGACTTATCCTTGGTTCCATGAAATATTGTTTTAGGTGTGGCAACATTATAGTTTTTATGTAGTATACTCCAATAATTACTATTTTCCGTTAACCCGACTCCAGGAAACACTTTGTAGAATGTTCTTACGTTCAGGTTTAACATTACTCTTTCCAGTAGTATGGATCCTCTGGAGCAATTATACAGACCATCATTTTCAGTAGGTATAGGCAGGTTAGAAAAATCTATTTTAGATTGATCTAGGGCTATAAACGTAACATTGTTCTCAGTACAGGCAGACTTCAGTGTTTTGAGCCGATCGTTCATGTTTAAACTGTCGGTTTTAGAATTGTATAAACAATAGAATTTTTTCATATCTTTTATTTATTTAGCGAATTCTTTTATCAATATAACTCGATTACTAGTTTGACCGCATATTCTCATAGTGGCATTTTCACACATTTTAATTGAAGCGATATTGTTTAATTGAGCAAAGCCCCAGACAATTTCCAGTACAGATTGACCAATTTCACTGAAAACATATTTCATTAATTCGGTACCTAACTTATTTGAACTATATTCCTTTAGTATATAGGTACTGACTTCAGCATTTGTATTTTGTTTAAAAGGGTGGGAAAAGGCTGGTAAAATGGAGCACCATCCTAATACAGAACCATTCCAGACCACCCAAAAGTTAAAATAAGCATTCCGATTTTTGAAGTTCTCTTTAAATGATATAATTAGGCTATTGGTATCCAAATCTTTTGATTGAGAATTCATTAATCCATCTTTCCAAATGGCAAGAATAGCAGGTAAATCTTCATCGACTGCAAGTCTAAGAATATAATTATCCTTAATCTTCTGTATACTCATTGTTATCCCTGTTTTGATTTTGAAATATTGAATTTCATACCCTATAATAAATATATACTATTTTATTTGAGGATAGCTAAATTGAAAGAAATTGTATACTTATTTCTTATTAGCGCTATTTTACGCAGTTTATTTTAAAGTTCTATTTTAATGCCTTTAATGGAATGCGCTGAATTGAAGAGCTGTCTTAAAATCTCAAAGGAGAAATTACTAATGTTAAGGCTGAAACACAACTAGAAAAGCTGATGAAATCCGGAGAGAGTGAAAATTTTTGACCTTTTGAACTATTCTGCTTCAAGTCTACCTTTGGAAACCCAAGAGGTAATCAGTACATTAAGTTTAGTATGGAGGAAGGTGGGAAAGCCGAAAGGATATCTTTATCTGAATGATTGCCTCTACTGGTTTTCCCTCTGCCAATACTGGGACCCAGTCCGGTGGAAGTAATTTAAAAACACGAAGGCCTTCCTCTTCTAAACCATAACCAATGTTACTGACTGCCTTTTGCGCTGCTATTTTACCTTGTTTGTTTATTCTGGCCTCAATAATGACTAAACCTTGGATATCCTTTTCAGTAGCGGTTCCCGGATAGCGGACGCAATACTTAAAAACCTGCCAGGTTTTTGCATCACCACCGAAGTATACATTAGCTGGTCCCAGCTCTTTTACGACATTTCCTTGTTCGTCCAGTTGTTTGATGGATGCGACTGTTTTGGAGGAATCTTCTTGTAAAAAGCTTTGTGTAGTGTAATCATATTTTTGAACCAGCTTACCAGCACTGTAGCATTCCCATACACCGGTTTTATTTCCCTGCTCATATTGTCCCTTTTCTGAGTAAGAGGAGATACTTGCGGTATAATTGCCATGTTTGATTTCCGGCGTAGTTTTCAGTACACTGAATTTTTCATGAACGGTAAAATAGTCGTTTTTAATTTTGGTAGAAACGTTTTTTATTTCCTGGGCGTAGCCAAGATTAAGTACCAGGCAAAAAGATATTGTGGTAATAATTGATTTCAATTGGGGCATATGATTTTGAGAATAAGCCTGAAAGTTAGTAAAAATGCAATTGGATTTAATGTGGGGTAAGCGGTTGATGGTTTAGGGATGGGGATGAAGACGTTGAAATTTAAGCTTGTATTAAGCTGTTATTTTACGTCCGGGGTGATGAAATCTTGCATTCATTACCATGATTTTTTAAAAATTTATTACAAAGCATCAGAATTTCATCAGGGGATTTGTCTAAATCATGAACGGAAAAAATGACATCTTCGTTCCTGGTTTTATTTTCAATGCAGAGCTGGTGCAGGGCTACCGAATAGGTTGTTGAAACTGTACTTTCACCTTCGTTTGGATAAGAAGTAAGATACTTATAATGAACCAATAATTTAAATCCTGTGATATTCTCCCATTGAATTAGCTTTTTGCGTTGGGGCTGAAATATTTGCAGAAATGCAAAGCTGTCGTATAAACCTTTACTGGACGACAATATTAACCCCTGTTCAGATATCATTATTGCTACTTTTAACCGGATCAGTTTATTTGCACTAAAGTCAACGATTGCTGGAAGTAGAAAAAGCATTGCAATAATACCAAATGCAATGCGAGAATTGTTTTGATGAGTGCTAATCATCGCATAGGAAAACAAAACAACTGGTATCAATGTCACAAATAACCATATCAGACTTCTGTAGGGCTGGGTTGATCTTTTTATAGTTATGGGTTCCATATTTATACTTTAAGGGTTCTTAGTTGTTAACCCTATTATAAAAATAGTGATAATATTGGTTTTTTGGAACCTACTGCAGTCTACTACATTTTATACCCCCCTTCCTTTAGCGATGTGTCGCCTTTCCCGACTAGCATCGTCCAGAAGAGGTTAATGTTTTTATGATGAAGCTTCGTCATGGTTCTGGGTTTCGGTATGATATAACCCAGATTTCAGTGGATATTTGAAGAAAATCCTGGATTTTTAGCCAAAAAGATGGCCAATCTGTTCCAATTTTGGCCAAAAAACTACTTTTTGTTTTGAAGATTTTATTTATGTAAACGACGGATATCGGCAAGACTAAGGTTGTAATATTTTTTTAAGGCCTGGCTAAAATAGCCTGGATCTTTGTAGCCGATATGAAAGGCTATTTCATGGATTGGCTTGTTGGTTGTATGAAGTTGTTGGATGGCATACTGCATCCGGAGGGCAATCACATATTTGTGCATAGGCATACCAAAAGCATTTTTCGCTAAACGGTAAAGGCTTTTTACCGACATTCCGAAATGCCGGGCCAACAGCTTTGGGGTCTGTAATTTTGCACACATCGGAGGCGTAAACGCATACTCTTTCCATGTCATGGTTCGTTGTACCGCAACAGATTAAGTGATGCTAGCATAAAGTCAACTGACCTTATGGGACCCAACTGGCAGTGGGTTTATAATTTGGTTTATGAGCTAAAATAGTGATCATCAGAAATATAGGTGTGCCGATTTTTTGCACAAAAGTGTTGGAAAGTGTACAGAATTACCAAAAAGCCAATAAAGTGTAGAAAAGTATATAAAACGAGTAATTACGAGTAAAAACGCATGAAGTGCCGGATTGCGCCCGGCCCTATTTTCATTGCCCCTACATTCGGTTATGAAACAAAAACAAGTCAAAGTGAACAACATCAAATTAGGGTCAGGACCCTGTCTATTCCTAAAAACACCTTACAAAAATTGGATTAACCATTATCTTTAATAATCATGGAAAAACCAAGAAAAGGTATGAATGGCAGACGAGCCGATTCCTACGAAGAGAC